>Ga0208695_1000159_pt1 | contig 92231 bp, 97 predicted proteins | sample AD_UKC111_MetaG_FD_184449 | JGI IMG/M metagenome (GOLD analysis project Ga0208695, IMG submission 184449) | Active sludge microbial communities of municipal wastewater-treating anaerobic digesters from Hong Kong - AD_UKC111_MetaG (SPAdes)... | ecosystem: Engineered > Bioreactor > Anaerobic >... | reverse complement strand
AAGCATTTTGTGAAAATAGCTTACATTATAGCCATAATCATCAGCAGTTGATATTGACATTGTTTTGATATTCTTCACTTCTTTTGTTAATCTTTCAGCTATCTGACATACTCCCACGGTTGAAACTCGTGGGGTTCTGAACTACGCTTAGTCTAATGACTTACGTTGGCGTTCAAGGTCGATGCCCTCAACCCGAAATCTTTAATATTTAAAGCAGCGTTTATATCTCGGTCTAATTTATGACCATTGCTACAAACCCACTCTCTGTCTTTTAATGTTAAATTTCTATTTCTGTCTCCGCAAATGTTACATATTTGAGAACTTGGTTCAAATCTTCCAATAACCCTCAAATCCTCAACTTTGTATTCAAGAAACTGCCTAAACATTCCCCAACCACAATCTGAAATAGCAAGTGCAAGGTTGTGATTTTTAACCATTCCACTTACATTCAAATCTTCGATACAAACAGTTTCATAAGTAGTCGCAAGATAAGTTGTTACTTTATGTAGTAAGTCTTTTCTTTGATTTGTAATCTTCTCGTGAAGTTTAGCAACCCTTAACCTTTGTTTATAATAGTTGTTTGACTGTTCTTTTAACCCTTTCTTAAATTTTCTTTGCAGAGAACGTTGCTCAACCCTTAACTTTTTCAAGTTTGATTTTAAGTACTTTTGGTTTTCAAATATTTCTCCATCACTTGTTATTGCTAAGTCTTTTATTCCTAAATCCACACCTACTGCACCTTTACCATATTTAGGTTTTTCAACAGTTTCATAAGTTATCGAAACAAAATACCTATTTGTTGGTGTTTTAGATACCGTTGCAAATTTAATAACCCCTTTTACCTCTTTATCCTTGTAGAATTTTACCCACCCTACTTTTGGAATGAAGAATTTAAAGTTTTCATAGTCCACTTTTACATTTTGTGGTATTCTAAACGATTGCCTATTTTGTTTTTTCTTAAACTTTGGAAAACCTTTTTTGGCTTTGAAAAAATTAGTGAAAGCATTGTCAAGATTAGATATAGATTGTTGAAGTTGCTGACTACCTGACAGATTTAACCACTCAAATTCCTCTTTCTTTTTAACTTGTGTCAGCTCTTTCATTAAATCAAAGCAAGATAATTTAGTATCTTCTTCTTGATATGCCTTAATCTTTCTATCTAAAGCCCAATTATAGACAAAACGACAGTTACCAAAAGACTGATTTAGTTTTTTAGCTTGACCTTTTGTCAGTTTTAATTCGTATTTAATTGAGCGTATCATTTATCTTACACAAATTTTGTTTTTATATAAACTTCTTATTATCTATTGCAACTATCGTGCCAAAAATTCATCCTACAACTGAAGTTAGTAGGCTTTCTTTTTTAAACTTCGTAATCCACGCACTTCTAAATTTAAAATCCATTAATTTATCAGGTGGTGTTTCTAAATATTGAAAATATTCTGTTAATCTCCCCATTCTTATTTTATATTAATTAAATACTTAATTTCTTCCCAATCTTCTAAAAAAATATCTCTATCTGCTTCTATTATAACATTACCTTCGTCTTGATACATTAATTGTATTTGGGCATCTATAATAGCGTTAGCATGTTCTTTTGCAGTGTTTTTATCTTCTTCTTTTGTTATATTATAGTAGCTATTGAATATTTTATCTGCTATCTCTTGATTAGTCATAATTCTATATTAGTTTACAAAGTTAAGGATAATATTTTAATTACACAAATATTTTTTATTTAATTTTTGAATATTATCCTTTATCTCTTTTCCTCTTCTTTTTATTGTTGCTATACCAAGCTTTGTTTTTTTTGAAATTTTACATAAGGTTATTTTCCCATCTGAATTAAAATCCCAATTTTCTATACAATTTACTATTTTTAAATCATTGGGAGTTTTTCTAAATTTAGCCATTTCTTTGACACTAATATCTTTTTTTTGTTTTTTTGTTAAATTACTTTTTGGGTTGTATAAAATTCTCCTTGTTTTATTTAACATTACCAATGGATTTTTATTTTCAAAAACTTTTCTAACTATCTCGTTTAATTCTATTAAACTTAGTTTCGGTTTAAATTTATCTTCGTTTATTACACTACAAACTCTAAACAAACTATCGTGCGAAATCCATGTATTTAACCCCCTTATTTGAGAACAAATGATAAACATAGATTTATTTCTATTTCCTTCAAAAATATTTTTTGGTATGAATACTTCTGCATATTCTATTTTATTTTCAAGTACAGCATAATCCATACCTTTGAAATCATAATTATCTTCTATTTCTTTTAAATTAGAAAATCTTATTTCACTTATATCTTGGAGATTTTTTGTATCATTTAATACCAACCTATTAGAAGATTTAATAATGTTATTAAATGATACTTTTTTATTTGAATTAAATTTGTACTCTTTATAGTTAGGATTGTAATATATTTCAGTATCATAACCCATTACATTTAATCTATCTTTAGATGATGCTTGTTTATCTAAAGTAATGCCTAATACCTCTGACATCTCTACTACATTTTCTAATAAATCGTCTGATAAATTACTACATTTTATTAACACACCATACCCATCATTTGATAATGACTTCCAAGATGCAACTATAAAGTCAAATTTAGAAAAATCAAAATAGTTTATTCCATCAACATCAAAATAAATAAATCCATTTGTTCTAATAATGTTATCTTTATTGACATAATCTTTAAATGTATTTAGGAAAGTAATACAAGGTAGAGAACTTTTTATACTTTTATATAGAGGGTCTTCTTTTTTTAACGGAGATTCTTTATAAACCTTACGTGCCATGTCAACCTGAGATTTCTTTAAAAAATCAGGTTTTTTCATTGACTCTATAAACTCATCTAATGTTATTGAAGTTATTATAGTTCGATTATAAAAATTAGATACTACTTGAAACATAGTTCACTATTAAAATTATGAAAGTCGCCTAAAAATAAAAAATCCTTTTAAAGCTACTACAAAGGATAATTTAAATTAAGCGACTTTTCGTCTTATCTATATCTTCTTTGTTTTATTTTATAAGTAGTAGCTATTACTATATAAAAACAATTTATTTTTATTTTAACGTGCAGGAAAAAAGCGATTAAATCTTTTATCGGGCACAACTCATCAAATCCTTTGTAAATCTTAAACTCAAGGTAAAAGACGAATTAAACTAAATCAATATCTTTTTCAGAATTTCTGAGTTTTTACAAATTTACAACAAATTTTTTATTAAACCAAATCTTCAGGTAAAAAAGTTTTAGGTTTATTTTCAAACATACTGTGAAGAAAAATATCAAAAAGTAAAACACATTGAGTAATTGATACTCTATTTACAGTTCCATTTTTATATTTTTCAAACATTTTAAAGATAATTTCCTCGTAAAAATCTTGGTTTTCGTCAATATGATTTTGGTTAGTAATCACTCGTGAAAGCCTATCATACACTTCTATTCGGAATTCTTCATAACCTAATAGCTCTTCCATTCTTCTTAATTTGATGCAAATATACAAATAAAAATAATTACTTCCAAAAGTTTAAAGCTTATTGTTAAATAAAGTTAAAGTTTTGTTAAAGTGTTTGGAAATTTAAAATATTTGTTATAACTTTGCAGAATGAGAGAGGAAAAAATGTTTTTCACTCGTGATAAATCAAGACATACTCGCTATTTTAGAAAGCATTTTGTAAGATTTCTAAATAAACATTGTCTAAGCGGAGAACCCTTTTATAAGTATCGGAGATTTAAATACTTACGTATATATTATGGCGAGCACGCCACTATTTGCGTAATTAGGATTCATACAAAAGCTGTCAGAAAAGTTATTGTATATTTCTTTAATTCTAAAGAACAGACTTTAGTTTTAAAAAGAGTTTATAGAGGAGTTCAAGCATGGAGAATGCGAATGAATGTTTTGAAAGAGTGTCGCCTAATAAAAGAAAATAATTTAAAAACAGAAAGAAGAAATGCCCGACTTAAAAAATCTAACCTTTAAAAACCAAGAAGTAATTGTTTACAAACCAACCACAAAAAAAACTGAAAATGCGTTTGACCAACCATTAACAGATTTAGATGCTTTAATCGAAGTAGAAGTGGCAAAAGTTGGAGAAAGGTGTGTAAAAACAAATGAAGGTGATAAAATACTTGTAAGAAAAGACATGCTAAAAGATATTTTACACAACGATTTAAGACAACGATATAATATAATTTACAACGAAGAAATAATATTTGGATGGATGGATTAGTATTACCTACTTCAAAAAACACTGTTGAAAGAGTAAGACAGATAGTTCACATGGTATGTATATCCTATTTCTCGGATGTAACTGCTCGTGAATTAGACGTTTTATATGAATATGTTTTACATGGAAGAACACACTCAGCAAGAGCAAGTTTTATTTTAAATAATCCAAGTGCCACAAAAGCAAATTTTTCAGTTATCTGCGACAGACTTTATAAAAAAGGAATACTTTTAAATAATCCAATAAGACAAGGAAAATTATTACATCCTGTATTTGAAAACGTTAGAAAATTATATGTTGAGCAAAGTACACCTTTATTAATAGTTAAAACAAGTGCAGAATAAAGATACTTTAAAATTAGATATTGCCACAAAAAAAGATATAGTAAGAGAATATTGTTCAAGAACAGTAATGTTTGATGAAGAATTTGTAGCAGAGTTTTTAGATATTATGATTGAGTATATAAAAACAAAAATGCAAGATTCGAGAACAACTTCAATAAACATACCTTATCTTGGAAAACTATCAAGACAATTTAATCCTGACAAATTACTTTTTGCACATTGGAAAGAAGACAAAGAACTGCACGAAAGATTACTAACAGATTTAATATTTAATAAAAAAATAGCGATAGTAGGTGGAATTTATCAAAGTCTTGAACAGCCGAAGGAATACGAATTACGACCTTTTGTTAACAAATAACAGACGAAAAATATGTAAGTGTTGTCCATTCAACACGAAAAATATGGAAAAAATACCTTTTAAGAAAAGAGTATTAAAGTTTTTATCAGATACTCTTTCGTGGTGTTTTGGTAAGTTGAAAGTGGATAACTTAGGGAATTGCTCTGAGTGTGGGTGTTCGGTGTACTACAAGAGCCGTGAAATAGAAGAAAAATGTCCAAAAAATAAATGGGAAAAATAATGAATATTGAAAAATTAACAAACAACAACTTTACTCTATCGAGAAACGGAAATAATTTTATTTTAAATCTCGGCGAAATAACAAAAGAAACAGATAGAAAAACAAAACTAAGATTTACAGACGTAAACTCAAAAACATTTCAAATAAATGGAACTTGTGGTTGTCTAACAAAAGAAGTAAATATAATTGATAATAATACTTTAGATGTAACAATAGAATACACAAGATGTGATTCAACATTTAGTAAAGTATTTACAATTCACAATAACGGAAGATTAACAGAATTAACACTAAAAGGAAAATGTCAGAGCAAAAGTATTTAGGAGCTTTTTACGCAAAATTATTTGATTATTTACAAAAATCAGAACAAGATGGACTTAATATAGGTGAGGCTTTGGCTCAGATAGAAATTTCCGCCAAAAAAAGATTTATAAATCAACAAGATAAAGAAACCTACGAAGCCTTAGAAAAAGCTATGAAAGTAGACCAAACAGACGAACTATTAACAGATGAAGAATTTAATACTTGGGTAAATGCTAAATAACTTAAAAAACAGAATAGAAAAAGATTTAAGAGAATACTTAGACTACAAACTTCTATTTGAATCAAAAATAAAAGAATTTGAAGACACTCAAGAAGATTTTGCAAAACAAGCTATGGAAAAAGAATTTTCCGCAGAAGAAATGTTTGATAAAAGGGGATTTTTAAATCTAATACAATATGATTTAGCACTTGCATTTTCAAGATTATTCTACACTTATGAAGCATATAAAGATATTGTAGAAATTCCACAAGAAGTAGAACAAACAATACAAAAAGAGCTAAACAACCAAACAGAACAACACATATATAGTTCAAAAGGAGAATTAGTAAATAAAGAACTCTACGAACAACGAAAGCAACAGTTCTTAGAGATTAATCAAAAACTTCAAAATCAAGGGGCTCGATAAGCCTCTTTTTGCGTTATAATATATGAGTGAATTTATAAAAAACTTTATTAAAAAAAATAAAGAACAGTTTGTCAAATATAAGACTTATATTCAAAACAATAATTGGACGGATATGTCTGTGGACTCTTCTTTAAATGACGAGTATTTTAATAACTTGTATTCAGAAGACCCAACAAAAGTAAAAAAAGCAGAAATATCAAAACTTATAAGAGAGCAGATAGCAAGTCAAAAAGACACAATAAAAACAAAAGCAGATGAATATAAACTACAAAACGATTTAATAACAAACTTATTAAATAGGGTAGTTTATTTTGTAAATAAGTCAGCAGGTGAGCACCAAAACAAAACTTTTAAAAAATTTATAGATTTCTGTTTAGAAATTGTAACCATACATACAGATAGAGTTGATGATTATTTAGCCTCTATCGATATATCTAAAATTGAAAACCAAGAAGTAAGGTCTGAGGAGATAAAACTTACTAAAGATTGTTTTGCGGGAATAACAAAAATACAAGAAACAATTACATCACTAAATATAAAAGAAGACCAAGCAACTGAAGGTATACAATGGTTAGACAATCAAAAAGCTACTGTTGCAATGATGAAAACCTTATTGTTACAATACCCAGAAATTAAGATAAAACTTGATTCTATGGATATTGATTTAGACGCACCCCCACCACAAACTATACACATACTAAATGAAAATCCTCCTAAATATAACCCTGATAAAAATTTTTGGGAGCAAGAAAAAGATGTTCTAACTTATTATATACAAGAATTAAGAAAAATAGATGAAGGTGTTGTAATTGATGGTTATCATATCGATGGTTGGCTGTATTTTCATTTCAATTTTTTTGTCACAAGTATACCACACACTGTAATAAAAAACGGAATAGAAGAAAACGAAGATATTATAGAAGTACCGCAATTAAGAGATAATGAAATTATCATAACAGAGTATTTTAAAAAAAGTAAAAAAGAAGGTTTGATGAGTTTGGTTGCGGCTACAAGACGTTTAGCTAAGACTACAATGAACAGTTCTAGGATATATAGAGCAAAAATATTAAATAAAAAACAAATACTTTGTGCAGGTGGTTCAGCAGAAGATTTAAATCACATACACGGAAATTTGGACACTTGTATAAATAATATAAATCCTGCATTCAAACTATATTATTTATCTCCAACAGAAGATGGTAGAGGAAAATGCTATGGAATAAAAACAAAAGCAAATAAATCTAAAATAACAACAAACGTTTTTATTATAAACTTAGAAGGCGGTACTAAAAAAGGTAAAAAAGAGTCATTGGCTGGTTTTACTCCTGATGAATTCATTCTCGATGAATGCTATAAATTTCCTTTTAAATCTCAGTTAGAAGCCTTAGAACCAGCACTTTGGGGAGCAGGTATTTTAAGGTGTAATACATTATTAACAGGAACAGGAGGAGATTCAGATTTAGCGGTAGATGGTATTAAAATGTTGAATAACCCCGAAGCAAGCAGAGTGTGTTTAATGGATTGGGATTTACTTGAAAAGAATGTACCAGAACATTTAAGAACATGGAAAAGAAGAAAGTTTGGATTGTTTCTTCCAACACAAATGTCCATTAAACATAAAAAAATAAAAAGCAATTTAGCTGATTTTTTAGGCATACAATCTGAAACATTATCTAAAATTACTTTATGGGTAACTGATTGGGAGACTGCAAAAAAAGCCGAAGAAATAGAGAGACAATCTAAAATAAATGACAGATTATCCTATACTAGATTACTTGCATATCACCCATTTGACCCAGAAGAAATTTTTCTATCAGGTAAAATATCCCCCTTTGCAAACGTTGTAGAGGAGGCAAAAAAACACAGAGATTACTTACTTGAAACAGGTAAGTGGGATGGCAGAAAAAATATTATTAGAAACACTAATGGTCAGCTAGAGATGACTTCAGCTACAGAAGAGTTATTACCTTTTCCATTTACAGGAGCTAATCAAGATGCCCCTTATAACATAATAGAAGACAGAGATATGGAAAAAGCCCCGCTATACTACTATGTAGCATCAGGAGACTTCTATAAACAAGAAACATCATCAACAACAGATTCTGTTGGTACTGTTTTTATTCACAAATTTCCTTTAATAGGAGATAAAAGTGGCGGAATGTTGGTAGCTAGTTATGCTGCAAGACCTAAAACATTTAGACAATATAATGAAAAAGTTTTAAATTTATTAGAGTATTACAATGCAAGATTTCTACCTGAAAATGAAGATATGGCAGTGTTTCAAACATATTTAGAAACTAGAAAATTAGAACATGTTTACTTAGAAAAACACATAGATTTTTCAGGAGCTTTACAATGGTCAGAAAACTCAGCTAGAAAATATGGATATACAGCCAGGCAGTCAAAACAAAAATTAATTGGAATGTATGCAACATATTTAGAAGAACCTTTAAAAGTTGAAAATGATTACGGACAAGAGGTTGAAATAAAAAGGGTTCAAACTATAAATGACATACATCTACTTTCAGAAATAATAAATTTCAATGAAAATGGAAACTTTGATAGAATAAGTGGTGATATAGGGGCTGTGGGATTTATGCACTTTTTAGTTAAAAACTCTATATATCCAAAAGTAAGACTTGTAAAGTCAGAATGGGACACAGAAAAACCAAAAGAAACACCTCAAAAAACACTAAGACAATTCACCACAAGACGTTTAAACCCCTTTGGTCGAAGATAGAAATCTTACAACCATTGTTGAACTTTTGCAAGTATAATAAAAATAAATTAAATTTGCAAATTAATTTGGTAAAAAATGTCACAAGACTATAATTTATATAAAAACTTAGGTGGTGGAGGCAGTACTAAGACTATGCCTGTTCAAACTATTCCTACAAGAAAAAAGAAAGTAGGATGGGTACAAGCTAATGCTGAGTATTTTTATTGGGAGGCGATTAAACAACTTAGAAAAAATTCTGTTTTTGGCGATATAAGAAACATGGCTAATGGTGAATTTACTTACACCGCAGTCGACTTAGAAAGAACTTTACATAATACATCTTTTGAGGATACTTTAGGTAAATTCAAAAAAGATATGTATATCCCAACCCACTTAAAGCATTTTGATTTTATAGGAATTATCGCAAACGCTATTATAGGAGCTTTTGGAGAATTAGACGACTTATATAGAGTAGAAAGCGATGATGATTACGCTACAAACGATTTTATTCGTGCAAAAACAGAAAGACTTCATCAATATGCTCAAAAACTTTTTGAATTAGAGGTAAATAAACTATTACTTGTAAGAGGTATTGACCCAGAAAAAGAGGATTTTCAATCACAAGAGGAGCAACAACAATATATTCAAATGTTGGAGCAAGAGGTTAAAAAACTATCACCATTTGAAATTGAAAAAGAACTCGCCACAAACTTTAAAGTATTAGCAACAGATTGGGCTAACAACGTACTAAAAGGAGATAAAAGAAAATTCGGCTTAGATGTAAGAGATAAAAAAGCCTTAACAGATTTTATTTTAACAGGTAGATGGTTTAGACATTATAAAGTAGGATATGATTACTATAATGTAGAGGACTGGATGCCAGAAGAAGTATTTTTTGATGAACAAACAGATACTTTATACCCACAAGACTGTGATTATATAGGAAAGCTAACTCAAATGTCTTCAGGTAAAATACTAGAAAGATTTGGGCATTTAATGACAACCAAACAGCAAGAAGCTATTGGAAACTATTTCAACCAAGACACAGATTATGACAATTCTAAAAACCCTAACAAAGCGGGTGCTTATACGCCTTTTGTTGAAGCTCATTTAGTACCGTTTGAAAATTACTACGACCACAAAATAAATCTTGAAATGGAAAGTGCTTTAGGAGCTCCTTTGGCACAATCTATGGACAATGATGGAAATGTAACAAGACATTGGATGCCAACACACGACCTTTCTATGTTAGGTAAATCTACAATGAAATATAGAGGTGGTTATAGAAAAGATATTGACCCAAGAAGAGATGTTATAGAAGTAATGGAAGTTTATTGGAAGTCTAGTAAACGAATGGGGGTTTTAGTATATAGAGATGATGCGGGAAACTTAATACCTGAAATAACTACTGATGATTTACTTCAAGAGTTCATAGAAGAAAATGAAATTAAAACAAAACGTAATCAAGATATTGAAAGTTTAAAAAGAGCTTTTAAAGAAGATAGGTTAGATGAGTTTGAAAACACTCGTACTTACGTTTACATTCCTGAAGTGTGGCACATGATTGTTTTAAAAGGCAGTAACTCATCTATTTTAGAAGAAGATATTATCTTAGATGCTCGACCATTAGACTATCAAATAAAAGGAGATAGTAATTTCTTTGAAGTTAAAATCCCTGTTGGTGGAATTATAACAAATGGGCAGATTGCAAAAATACTTCCGTATCAACAATTACATAATGTTTGTTTAAATCAAATTACAGAACTTATTTCGGATGAGCCTGGTGTATTCTACACTTTTGATATAAATGCCATACCTGCCGAATACAAAGACCAAACAACAGAAGAAGTTTTATTCTCTTTAAAAGACACGATTAAACTCACCAAAATGGTGGGTATGGATTTAAGTAGAACTAATACACAAGGTAGTACCGTATATCCAAATGTTTTCCAAAGAAATGAAGTAGTCTTTAAAGATATGGTTGTTTACAGACGTGATATGGCAGAATATTTCAAACAACAAGCATATCAACAGGTAGGAATAACTCCTCAGATGTTAGGAGCACCATCAACTTATGTAAATGAAGAGGGTATACAACAACAAGCCACAGCTACATATAATTTAATGTCAAATATATTTGATGATTTTAATTTAAGTAGAGCTAAATCAAATGAACTTCATATAGCAATTGCACAATTCTGTGAAACAAATGGAATATCAAACAATAGATTAATTAAGAATTCAGATGGTCAGAACCACTTCATAGATATTTTAGCAGAAGACCCTGAATATTTCCCTTTAAGAAAACTTAACGTATTACCTGCAAATAACTCAAAAGACAGAAAAATAGTTCAATCTATCCAAGGTCTTTTAATTAATGATAATACAATACAAAAAGATTTTTCAGATATTGTCGATATTTTCACAAACCCTTACACTTTGGAGTTAAGACAAATTGGTAGAAACATGAAAATTCGCCAAGACCAGTTGAATGAACAACAAAGACAATTTGAAGACCAACAAGTAACTAAACAACTTCAAGCACAGGAAAAAGCATTACAAGCAGAAATGGCTCACGAAGTTAATTTAACAAACTTAAAAGGAGAGTGGAAACTTAAAGAGGCTTATTTAACAGCCTTAGGAAGAGATAGCGCATCTACAAAAGATGATAATTTTGGAGACTTGACTAAAGCATATAAAACAGAAGCCGACATAGAAAACGCTAATAAACAGATTGAATTAAAAGAAAGACAATTAACACAAAAAGAGAATATGGATACAGAAACCAAAAAGAAATGGTTAGCTGAACTCCAAGTAAAACAAGAACAAATACGTCAAAGACAAAGAGATAATTTGTCAAAAGAGAAAGTAGCTTTAGTGAACTATCGACAATAACAAATTTTGTAATAACTATTTAACAAATTTTGTAATATTACACTGAGTTTTGAACTTTTGCACAATTAAAAATTAACCTATAAATTTGCATCAAGAAAAAATGGAAGAACCGCAAGTAATGGATTTAAGGTCTCTATTAGGAGAACCAAAAAATCAACAAGAACAAAAACCAACACCTGAAGAAGTACTACAAAAAATTCAGTTGGTTGATGAAACACCAAAACAACAAGAAGAAGTTAAGGAAGAAGAAAAAGTAGAGCCTAAAGCAGAAGAAAAACCTGCCGAGGAAACACAAAAACCGCAAAAACAAAAAACGGTAAAAGAAAATCCTTATGACGCTCAACTTAAAAGTCTTTTAGAATTAGGTCTTATTAAAGATGTTGCTATTGGAATAGTAGACGAAAATGGAGAAACACAAGAAGTACATCTATCAGAATTAAAAGATTTAGACCAAGATAAACTAAAAGGAATTGTAGAGAACTACAAACAAGCAGAAGAAGAGGATTTTAAATCTAAGTATATTTCTAAAGAAGGTATTGACGAAGTTACTGAAAAACTTATTGAACTTAAAAAAGCAGGCGGTAACGTAGAGAGTTTAATACAACAAGAAGTGAATTATATTGATACACTTCAAAAAATGAAAGAAAATATTTCTGACGACCAACAATCTGCTAATATTCTTTTTCACGAATTCAAAGCTAAAGGACTTTCTGATAAGGTTGCCAAAGCTCAAATCGAAGAGATTGTTGAAAATGGCGAACTTACAAATGAAGCCGAGAAAATAATCGACAGAGAGATAAAAAGATACGAAGATTCTTTAGAAGAAAAACGTCAACTTCAATTAAAAGAGATTGAGGCACAAAAAGAAAAGCAAAAAGAATTTTTAAAGAATTTCTCCGCACAAATAAAAGAAAAAGGAATTCCTGAAAATGTTGCAAGAGTTATAAAGGAAAACGTAAAGCAAAACAAAGATGGTTTAACAAAAATAGATGAACTATACTTTTCAGCTTTAGAAAATCCTGAATTATACCCAGATATAGCATTTCTTTTACATAACCCAACAGAATATAAAAATTGGGTAAAAGGTTCGGCAAAAGTAGAGGGTAAAAAAGAATTAATGAAAACAGCGTTCTCTATTAACTGGTCAAATGTAAAAACAAAAGCTAAAACAACAGAAGACGATATTACAGATAAACAGCGAGAATTAGCTGATAGACTAAAATTACAAACATAAAAAACAATTAAAACAAAATGAGTTATTTTTCAAATCAAAACTTACAAATGAATGGGTCTGCTCTAACAGGCTTTGGTATTATTGGTAAGCAAGAAGTAGACTTATTACCTGCACAACAAGGGTATCAAGATAGTTCCACTTTAAGTACTTTTATAGACCTTGACCCATCAAAAAACATGATGTTACTTGAGTCTGCGTGGGACAAACAAGTACTAAAGAGAACATCTTTTGCAGATAATCTTTACAATGACGCATTAAAAAATAATGCTGTATTAGAGATTAACGGGAATGAGTTTTCATACAAAATGGCAGTAGAAACCGACAACTGTATGAGAATTGTAGAAGATAGTTCTGACCAATCACCTGATGGATTTTTAGGAGGGGATGGAACATCTTTCTACATTGTATTAAACAAACAATTAAGTCCTTTCCAAGTTATTTCATGTGATATGGCTTATGGTGATGCTCTTATTGTAGACGACCAAGAAGTTGAATATGTAGGATATGGATTTAAACATTGGGTTAAACTAGTAGGTTCAGAAGAAGACAGATTTAAAAAATACGATGCCTCATTATTAAAAGCCGATATTCAGTATACAGTTATGTCAGGTAGTTTCATTACAGAATATTCTGAAAAACTGGCTAAATCAGGAATTCCTGCTGGAACAACTTATACCGAATGTAAATTTAGACTAGGTTCTGGACAAGGTTGGGAAACTTGGATTACAGGAGTAGCCGACAGAGTAAAATTATTACCAGGATATGTAACTGCTGATACAAACGCTTATTTACAAGAATTAGCTTCTATGGGGTTAGACGCAGATACAGATGTTGCTGCAATTTCATTCAAAAGTGGAAACAGACAAATTACAACTGTTGCTAACTTAGTAGAAATGATGGCAATTATAAACTTCCTTAAAAAATACAATACTTCATTAATGTTTATGCCAGGAGCTAGAATCTCTACTTCAAAAGGGGTTTTAGAATTAAATGAAGGTTTGTGGAGACAAATGCGTAGAGGAAAAATCTTTACTTATAATAGAAAAGGAAACTTTGATTTGCAAGACGCACAAGCTGTTTCTAACTATGTATTTAAACATAATTCAATGCGTCAAGACGATAGAATGCTTAGAATTAAAGCAGGTTCTATGTTAGCAGATAATTTAGAAAAATTAATACAAGATAATGCTATCGGACAAGTAAATAACTTAGGAAACTTAATTAATGCTGAAAGCGTTATGGGTCAAAAAGTTGTTTCGGGAAGTTTAGACGATATGAAAGTTAATAGAGTTAGATTCACATCAGCTTATTTACCAGGAGTAGGTATGTTAGAAGTTTCAAGAGATACTACTATGGACTACATGGCAGAAGCAGATGTGACACGTAGAGGAATTAATCCTAATGGATATGACCACACTACTTACTCAGGAGTAATTTGGGATGTTACAGACCAAACTTTCTCTAACAATGCTAAATTACCTGATGGTGTTACACAAGTTGGTGGAGAAACAAGAGCAACTAAAAATGTTTATTTAGTTCGCCCTGAGAGATTTCCGATTGTATGGGGTAGAGAAAACGGACGTTACTCTTCTCAAAAAGCATCTGATATTGTTGCAAGTTCAAAAACAATGCACGAATCTTTCTTCATCTATGGATATGGAGCTATGTGGTTAACAGACCCTTCTAAATTCGTTATGATTGAATTAAAAGAAAAAAGAGCTTAATTAAATTAAAATATCCTCCCGCTTCTAACCAAAGTGGGAGGTTTTAAACCAAAAAAAGAAAGAGAAAGAGATATGCCAACAACAACAAAATCTGTCGTTAGAAAACAAAACGTCAGTAAAGAAGAATTAGCAGTAAAGTCAAGTATTTTACAATCTAAAGCAAGTAAAGCAAAAACTTTAGAAAAAATTACCATAGGTGGTTGTGATATTTATTTAGGTAAAAAATACACTTTAGACCATAAATTCGATGGAGATGCACCTGACGGAATGAAAGAAATAGGAGCTACAAAATTCCCATTTGATAATAATGTAACAGTAGGTACAGTCTATTACGATGAAAGTAGACGACAATTCGATACAGGATTTTATGTTCACTCACATTGTAATAGCAGAATAGATACAGACCTTGTAGCAAGCAGAGTTGATATTTATAACACTTATATTAAAGAGCCTTATGAAGTGGCTATAAACGAAGATGTTTTTGACACTAATGTGGATTTTTGGAAAAATTATAAAATCACAATGACTGTTAACAAAACATTCGATACTTCAAACCCAATAGAACTTTTTGATTTATATAATGCAATTCAACAAGGGTATATTTGTGATGTAAATGAAACTAATCCTTTTTACAGAAAAAACGCTCAATTTACTATATCTAACTTAACTCAAACAAAAGATAAAGTAAAAGCTAAAGTCAAAAAACAAAAATCTTCTTTAAAACAATTCTTAGATTTAATTGAAAAAGACAGAACTAAATTAGACAGAATTTTACTTTATATTAATGAGCCTGACCCAACAAACGTTGATGAAGATACTTTAGAGATGATGTACTTCTCTAAATTTACCTCAGATAAAGGAGATTTCATAGATAGATTTACAGAAGCTATTGATAAATACAACACTACAAAAGGTAAACTTGAAATGGATTACTTCATTGTAGCTAATAGACTTTATAAAGCAGGATATATTAAAAAACACGCAGGTTCTTTCTTAACAAAAGACGAAGATGTTTCTTTAGGAAATTCATTACAAGACGTAGCAAAATTCTGTATCGCAGACGTTAAGAAAAAAGAAGTTATTGATAACCTTTATGAGGTTTTCGACAGAGAAAATAGAAAAGACGAATAATGATAACAATAGAACAAGCAAAAGAAAGATATTTAATTAAAGCCGAAAAAAACGGAATAAATGACAATATCACCACTGACAATTACAGATTTTGCTTGAACTTTAATGAAAGTCAAAATAAGTTCTTAACTTTACACTTACAAAACAGAGGAATAGATGATGTAAGGTATATTCAAAAGTTTCTAATATTAGATAAGAAAATACCTTACTCCTCAAACTCTAAAGATAAATATAATTTTAAACTTCCAACAAATTACTTTGATATAGCGGACATAAGGGCTAATGCAAGTAAGGGAAAATGTAAATTACCTTTAGAACTCATCGAACTTCAAACAGAAAATTTAAATCAAATACTACAAGACGAGTTTAGAAAACCTTCTTTTGAGTGGACAGAATCTTTGTTCACAATAAACTCCGACCAAGTTTCCGTTTACACTGACGGTACTTTCCAAGTTGATGAAATACTATTAAATTATTACAGGTATCCAAATCAAATAAAGTTAGTAAACGAATTCAACCCAGAATCAAACTTTAATGAAACAATACCTATTGAGTGGGATGATAAATCTTTAGACGATATTATAACTTTAATGGTTTTCAATTCAGACATCAACGAAAACAATCCAAGATTTCAATTACAAACATTAAAATTACAAAAATAAACTAAAAAAACAGAAATTAATAATTATGTCACATTCAACAATTAGTAAAGGACTTGTTACCAATAAAGGACAAGTATTAACAGATGGTACAGCAGGAAACTTAGGAAAAGGTCAACTTGCATTTGTACTAGACAAAGCAGGTCAAGGAGGAGCTAAAGTAGTTTCTAACTTTGCAGGATTAAATAACAAAGAAAGAATTGCTATCCGTTTAGGTAGAAATCCTTTACCAAGCGGTTTAAGAGACCAACACGCACCTTACTACCAAACAGACTTTTTCTCACTAAATTCTATCGTAGATATTAAAGCACATGCTTCAAAAACAACAGAATTTACTTTTGATAGTTTCTTGGCAGGGTATGATGGTATCAACAATTCAACTGCACTTTTTATTCCTGAAGGAAAAGCAGGTACATTTGATTTTGTACTATATGGGAAACCAATTGAAATTGAGTTTGGAGAAAAAGAACACTTAGTATCGGTTAAAGTTCAACGTCAAGTAGGGGAAACAATGCAAGAAGTTATTGTTCGCTTAGTAGATGAATTGAACAACACAACTGTACCACGTTCACGCAAAAAAGTTTCAGAATATGTTACTATTGATGTGGTTGATAGTTCTAACTTAGCTTTAGCAGGTACGGCGAATGTATTTTCGACTTTGACTATTGCTGATGAAGGAGATTCAAATGCTTTAGGATTGGTTCAAGCATCTTACCCCGACTATAAGGTAGTTAAAACAGGCGTAGCAGTAGATGGAAAATCTATTTATACTATTTTACACCCATCAACAGATTCTTTAGCTAACTTTTCACAAGTAACTACTATAACAGATGGAAAAGGGTGTGAAGATTGTTTGGCAGGATATACAGCTATTGATGCAGGATATGTTTACCATGTAACATCTCCAACAGATGCAGAAACAGCAATACAAGCTTTAACAGGATATGTTGACCATACAGTAGTAGGAACAGCAGACCAAGGAGTTATTTCTTACTCTGTTGTATTAAATCAAGAAATCGTCGCAACAGAAAAAGCATCACTTATTTCAGGAGCAGATGGTTTAACTATTTTATTTAAAGGAACAACTGAAGAAGTTTGTACTAAAACATCAACTGTAACTACTGCTTGGGTAGATTCTCAAACTTGTTATGCTTCGCAAAAAGCTTTCTCTATTCAATTACCTGACAATGATTGTGGAGATTCAAGATTAGCAGAATTACAAGCTAACTATCCTGAATTAACAATTGTGGAAGGTGTTTATAATGGAAATTCTACAAGAACTGCAACTATTTCAGGAAGCTCAGGAAGTATGGGGTTAGTAGTAGGTGGAACATCATATACAACACCATATAACACAAGTGTTGCTCAAACAGCCTCAGATTTTGTAACATCACATGCAGATGCAATTGAAACAGCAACAGGAGCAGTAGTTACATCAGCAGGAGCAGTTATCACTTTTACAGCACCAACCGCAACTTTCCCAACAATTACAGCAGTGGCTTCAGGTTTAACTGAAACATTAGGTACTGTTACAAGAGTAGTAGTAGCATCTGAAGGTGGTTGCGCAAGAAAATATGCTACTTTAGTAACTACTAACATTGTATGTTCAGAGTGTGATAATATTTTCTTACAAAAATTTGTAGCAGAAACACCAACAGAGTTTCAAGGAATTGCTTGGGAAGAAAGTGTAACAGTATTTGACGAAGATGCTAAAATGGGTATTAGAATTACAGGTAAACCTTACTTGTTATATCCTGAAAATTACGCATCAGACCAAATCCCATTCATTGAGACTTCAACTAAAATTCGCTCAGTTGCAGGTGGATATAGAGAAAATGACTATGTTAACTTCAATATTTCTAACGCAGGAAGTTCTACAATTTTACCAGGATATGATGCTTCAACAGAGTTATTCAAAGTAAAAAGACTTTCAAGAGCACAAGACAGAAAAAACCTATCTCACATGTTAAGAGGTATGGAAGAAGTTTCAAGAGCACATTACTTGGGTGAAAAAAGAGAATTCAACAACTTATTTGCTCGTACAAATTTAGGAGAAGAAACTCTTTTAGACTATAACAAACGAGTTATTACTTATCACATTGTTTACCAAGACACTAAGTTGTCACAATCAGCAGGTGGAAGAAGTAACATCACTCACGAAATTCCAATCGTAGTTTTAGAAGGATACCACCAAGGTATTGAAGATATTGTAAATAATCTTGCATCAAAAGTAGGCTTAGATACAGTAAACCCAACAGGAAACTAATAAAAATTAAACTAGCTAAGGAGGAGTAAAACACTCCTCCTTTTTTATATCATTTTACAATGGATTGGATTTTAAAGAATTGGATAGAGATAATAGCATCACTTAGTGTCTTTTCCGCACCAATGGCTTGGATTTTTGGTGGGAGAGCTGCACAAAGGCAAGCACAAAAAAAAGGAGACATAGAAATTAAAAAAGAGGAAATAGATTATGCCTCCGAAGATAGGGAATACCAAAGGTCAGTAATTGACGATTTAAGAGCAGATAGAGAGCTTTTAAAAGCTGAAAAAAATGATTTAAAAAACGAAGCAAAAGAAGAAAGAGATTATTTCAGAAATCAATTAGACGAAGTAAGAAAGATTACAAGTTCATTACAAAAACAACTAAATGACTTACATACTTCATACGCATTGGAGGTTGAAAAATCACAAGCTTGGTTAGTAAAATACGACGAGTTATCAAAAAAGTATGAAGATTTAAATAAAAAGTATGATGAGTTGTTAAAAAAATATAAAGAAGAACACAAAGATTACTTAGAATTTAAAACTTTATATGATAATCTTAAGTTAGAACTTGATACCTATAAAAAAGAAAACAATTAAAAATGGATTTAGAAAAATTATCAAAAGAATTTGATATACCTAAAGACAACATTAGAAAAGTAATAGCTGTTGAAAGTGCAGGTAGAGGGTTTGACCCAAAAACAGGTAAAATAATAATTCAATTTGAACCAAGTTGGTTTAAAAGAAAATTTTCAAACTGGGCTAAGTTTTTAGGTATATGGCAAAATAATGGTGTAGAAAATCAACCTAAAGAGTGGTCAGCATTTAATGATGCATTTGCAAAAAATCCAACGTCTGCTATGGAAAGCACATCTATAGGGATGATGCAAGTCATGGGATTTCATTGGAAACTACTAGGGTTTACAAGTGTTGGACAGATGTGGGACTATGCAAAAAAAGGAGAATATGAGCAAGTTAGATTAGGACTTCTTTTTATAAAAAGTAATCCTAAAATGTATAAAGCTTTGCAAAACTCAGATTGGGATACATTTGCGTATTATTACAATGGCGCACAGTATAAGAGATTTAACTATGCAGAAAGACTTGAAAAAGCGTAAGTAAAAGTTACGCTTATAACAAAAATATAAAATAAATATGAATTGTAAATTTAATTGGTTTAACTTACTGTATCAAGTAAAAGAAGCTATAAAGCCTTATTATAATCAACTTTCAAAAGAGAGTAGAAACCCTATCTTTTTTAATTTTCCAATGAGATTAGATAAGTTATATAAAGAATTAGTTGTCTTAAACCCTTTATGTGCAGAAGTTGAAGAAAAAGAGTTCATTTGGTACGAGCTCCCTAAAAAAGTAGAAGTTATATGTAATTTAGCAAATTGTGTACCACAAATAACCTATAATTTTGATGTTGTAGCTAGTGATTGGGGCTCAGCAGGAGTTACTGATAGTTTATCGTTTAAAAACTATATAAATTCTATGGGTAACAGTGCTGAAGTAAATGATTTTAGTTTGGTTGATGGAAGATTAAGATGTAATATAGTATTTAATACACCTAATTCAATTTTAGATTTTGGAACTACATCCCCATCTATAACAGATGTTTTTATAATTAACCCAGATAATTTATCATTCTTATACTTAGGTTATAATAACATATCAAATTTCAATCCTGTTGAGCCTTTGTCTAATAGCTTAACAGAACTTACTTTTTATAACAATCAAATAGTAACATTTGACCCAAGCATACCTTTACCGAGTGGTTTATTAGTATTGGTGTTAGATTCTAATAATATTACAACATTTGACCCATCTATACCCTTACCAGACAGTTTACAACAATTAAGTGTAAGTAACAATCAAATAGTAACATTTGACACAAGCATACCTTTACCGAGTGGTTTATTAGTATTGGGGTTAGATTCTAATAATATTACAACATTTGACCCATCTATACCCTTACCAGACAGTTTACAACAATTAAGTGTAAGTAACAATCAAATAGTAACATTTGACACAAGTATAGCACTACCAGACAGTTTAGATAGTTTAATTTTACATAACAATCAAATAGTAACATTTGACCCAAGTATAGCTTTACCAAGTAACTTAAGACAATTGACTTTATATTTAAACGATATTGTAATATTTAACCCATCTATAATGTTACCTATTAGTTTGGAGATTCTATATCTTACCTATAATAAAATGACTGATGCTGGATATACAGCATCAGAAGTATGGGCTAACTCTCAACCATCATTTACAAATACATGTGATGTTAGAATGTTACACAATATAGATTCTCCAATTGGTACTAACTTAGAAGCTATTTTATTAACTAAAAATGCTGTAATAAACCCTTTACCATGATTATATACATAGATTTTGAAGTAATACCAACATATAATCCAAAAACTTTAGTGGTTGAAGATGCCTCTGACTGGTTAGATGCAGATGATATGCCTGCCTATATTTCAATTACACCACCTGGAGCAAAGGATGCTATAAATCATATTTTTCAAAAAAGAAAAAGAAATAGATTTAATTCTGTAAATTTAAATATGAGTTGTTTAACAGAATGTGGAGAACAAACAAGATTGGATTTACCCGACGGTATATGGACTATATGTTTACAATCTTCTTATGACGGGTTGAATAAAAAGAGATATTATTTAAAAACAGACAGGTTCAGATTAGAACTAGATAAAGTTTATGTTAGATTGAACGGAGTATATGATTCTGAAGATGAACCTATAAGAAAAGATTTAAGAAAGTTAGAATTTCTATTAAGAACAGCAGAAGCCTTCACAAGAGATGGAGATTTTTACAAAGCATCAAGAGACTTTTCAGAAGCACAGAAATTATTAGAAAAACACAAAGAATGTAAAAACTGTCACTAAATGTCTACACAATCTATAAATGAAATATCAAGAGAAAGACACTTGTTTGAGGCGGAAGATAAATTAAAAAAGTTTTCAGATAAGTTATTCTTAAACTCTCATTTTAAAGTAGGACAAGAACCTAATTTAGATGAAGTAGAATATTATATGTTTGTACATAGAGCATATTGTACAGACAGTTGTGAGTTTCAAGGATTTATTCAAAGAAAGTTAGAGGGATTGCTAGAATGCCCAAAAAAAACTAAAAACAGAAGAAATTTACAAGACCTAATAGAGCAATATGCTTTAAGGTACAATAAGACAGAAGAAGAAGTTATTGAAACTATAATGACTTGGGAAAATACTGAATGGTAATAAAATGGATACTAAAAAGCAATTAAGATTATACAAAGAAGAAAGTTTACCTACATCACCGATTGCTGATTCTATTTATGCTATTAAATCACCAACAGCAACAAGTGTTGTTTTATATGTTATAGATTCAAACGGTGTTGCTTTTCCACTAAGAGATTTAACAAGTGGTGGAAGTGGTTCAGGAATTACAACATTAGTTAGTGGAGACAATTCTATAACAATAACAGGTACTTCTACAAGTAAGGATATACAAATAGCTCAACCTTTATTAGATTTAATAAATTCTGCAATACAAAGCGGAGCAAACATATCGGAGTTTATAAATGATATAGGGTATTTAACAACCGAAACAGACCCTATATTTCAAGCATCTGAAGCAAGTCTTTTTATTTCAGGAGATAAAGCTAACTTAGACAATCAAAGTGGAGTAAATACAGGAGATGAAACTACTTCTACTATACAATCTAAAAGACCAATAAAAACTATTGAAGGAGAATCAATAGAAGGAATTGGAAATGTTTTATTAAATAATAAAGCTGATTTAGTTGGAGGTATACATTTACAATCTCAATCAAGACCTTCTAATGTTATATATAATTCAACTAATGGAGTTTTATCTTTTACTTGGGCAGATGGTAGTACACAAAATATAGATTTACCAGTTGAAAATTTATTTGAAAATGCTTCTTATAATAGTAGTACTCAGATATTAACTTTAACTACAACAACTGGTGGAGTTATAGATATTGACTTAAGTAGTTTAGTTGATTTACCAGAAATTGTATTATCTCTTAATTCGAATCCATCTGTATTACCAACAACAGGTCAAAAAGTTTATTTTAGAATAGATAATGGTTCGTATTGGATTAATAATTCTGGTACATGGTCTAATGAATATAAAGGCTTTACACAAGCTGAAAAAACAAAATTAAGTGGTATTGAAGATGGCGCACAAGTAAATGTAAATCCTGATTGGAATGCAGTTGGTGGTAGTAGTCAAATACTTAATAAACCAACAAATTTATCTCAATTTACTAATGATGTTAATTTTGTTAAATTAGTAGATTCAAATGAATTATATGATTATAAAACAGTAACTTATAATAAAACGACTAATTTACCTACATTTACAAGTTTAATAACAAATAATGTTGAAGGTATAGTTTTAGTTATAACAGGAGCAACTTCAAGAAGTTTTGTAGATACTAATATTTATACAAGAACAAATAGACTGGGCATAGTTACTTCTTCAACAAATACTTTAGCACAAGTTAGACAATCTTCTCTTTATATAAATGGTAATACTGGTTATGAAGCAATTTATAAATTTGGATTTTCTGAAAATGCTACAGATACTGCAATAAGAGCTTTTATTGGGCTGTCAAGTACAACAGGTTTATTTTCAAATGTTGAACCAAACACTTTACTGAATGTTATTGGCTTTTGTAGACTATCAACTTCAAATAATTTACATTTAATTTATAATGATAATTCAGGAATTGCTACTACAGTTGATTTAGGTTCTAATTTTCCAGCTAACACAATAGATACGGATGTTTATTTAGCTAAAATAAATACTGTTGCAGGTTCAAATTCAATAGATATTCAATTATTAAGAGTAAATACAAATCATTTATATACTACAACACTAACCACAAATATACCTGCACTATCCCAAGGGTTAAATTTTGGAATGTATATTGTAGATACAGCAGGTGCAAATACAGCTACTGGTATAGATTTTATGGGTATGACAATAAAAAATTAAAAATATGATTGAATACAAAATATCAAAATTAGGTAATATTTTAAAAGTATCAAATGGTTCTACATCCCTATTAAACATGGATGAAAAAAGCGAAGATTTTAAAAATTATTTAAACTATTTAAAAAATAATGGAATTGTAGAATCTTCTAATTTAATATCTGAAGAAGAAAAACAAGAAATCATAAAATTAAAAATAGAACAATTAAATATTGAACAAAATTTAGAATTACAAAAAACTGATTGGTATTTTACAAGAGAAATGGATACAGGAAAAGAAGTTCCTCCACACATAAAAGAAGAAAGATTAAAAATAAGAGAGAAGTATAATAATTTAATAGATAATATATGTTTATAAATATAACATGCCCATCTTGCAGTAAAGTATTTAATAGAATAAAAAAATTTTTAACCACAACTAAATATTTTTTCCACAAAGATTTTATAAAAGAAAGATATTATTTACATTTCTTTATAACACCTTTTGTGCAAGCACCAATTACATTTGTTATCTATAACTATACAAATATAACAGAGACCAATATATTTTTTCAGATTTTCATAAATTGCCTTATAGGTTTTTTTGGTAATTTCTTTAGAGAAATATATTTAACAGATGATGAAAAGGGAGTAAAATACTCATCAGAAGATGTGAATTTTGGAGCATATAGCGGTATAATAACAACATTAATATCAAATATAATATGGGGTGTAACAATAAAATAAGATATACTTGTGGAGAGCCAAAAGTGTATTCAGAGTGTGTAACATATCAAGGAGTAGTTTCAGAAAATTCAGCGTTATTTGAACAAGAATGTTTAAATGCACAAGAAGTTATAGAGGATGTTTACTCTATGGTTGACACAATAAAAGAAGAAATAGACTTAACGGATTTAGAAAATGATTGTATTACTTTTACAACACCTAAAACCCCAAGGTCAGTAATCTCACAGATGTATAATAAATTGTGTGAATTAGAAGATACTGTACAATCACAAGCACAATTAATAGAAACAATGCAAGAACAAATAACAGATTTACAAACTAATAATTGCTCGTAATATGGAACTAATAAACAAAATAAAAAATAACCGTTATTTTAATAATTTAAAAACTACAAAAGAAATACTTTTAGAACTATTAAGTAAAATAAATAATAATAGTTCAAGTGTAGAAAGTATCCAAGAAATAACAGTAGGAATAGAACAAACAGTTAATAATGTGTCAGCAAGTATTGGAAGTTCAATACCTTATAAAGAGTTCTATTTTGTCGGGTTAGGACAAGGAGTGCAACCTACATTAGTACTCGTAGATACATTTACTATAACCCCTACCTTTACATCAAGTGTATCAGGTACAACAAGGATAACATCTACAGGAGCGTTCCCAGATTTAACAAAAGTATTTATAGATAATGGAAGTTCTATAGCAAAACCTAACTTAGCTTTCTCTCCAACATCTGACTATATAAATATAACAACTCCGTTAGATAGTATTATAAGTATAAAAGTTTACAATTAATAATTATGTCAACAAATTGCAATAATAATGTAGTTATACCAGAGCTAATTTCTGAAGAGTGTAACGGAATAAGATACTCCACAAAATGTATTATACATACTCCTGCAATAGCCTATTTAGGACTTTCAGCAGGAGCAACACAAGAACAGATAAACATAGCTTTTGTTAATGCCTTAATATTTAAAGACCAAACAATAACTGAGTTAACACAAAGAATAGAAACCCTCGAAAATCCATAAAAATGAGCTGTAATAAATGTAGAACAACAACTAATGTAAACTGTGGTTGTAACCCAAAACCTTGTCAAGAACAAGATTGTGAATGTCCTGTATTAGGTATGACTTCTGATTGTGTTACTTTTACAGAAGATTTACCCTGTTCAGGTATACAAGCAGGGCAAACCCAAACAGAAACAATAGTCCAATTAGATGCTTTTATCTGTGAAAAATTTGACCAACAAAATGCTTATTTTACTTTAGTTAATACAGGAAATGGTGCAGAAGTTTATAAAGGAGTTAACGGGCAAGGACAAAAACTGATTAGAAAAATAAATTCCTCTGATGATTTAATAAATGTAACACAAAACACAGATGATATATCCATAGGTATAGATGAAGCAGAATTAAATACCTTTATAGAAGCTAATCAAAAACTAACGGTTGTATCTAATGCAGGAACAACAGGCGAAACTTTAGTAAAAACAGCAGTTGTAACAGGAGACACAACAACCTATCCAATTAAAAGAGTAATACATTCAGCACAAGATGGTAGCGGAGAATCTGTAGTAAGAGATTTGCAATCAAATACAGACGATTTAACTTTGCGCACAAAAAAATTAAATTCAACTACATTAACAATAACATCAACAGATGAAGAAGTAAGCATTGATGTCCCAATGTCTGCTCAAATTCCTGCGTTATATGTAAATAATCTATATGAACCAACTTATGATGAGTGGTTAGCTGAAAATAAAGCACAAAATTCAGGAACTGCTGTTGTAGGATTTGAATTTATAGGTAAAGGTACTTTAGCACAACCGTTCACTGATACAAGAGTATTTACATTAAATTCACCTCTTACCTCACCTACTATAACTTCTAATTCAGCTATTCAAAATGCGTTAGACGGAGATGAAGTATATAGTTATGTAGGAAGCGGTAATAAACTGAATCCTGAAAAATCAGGACAAAGAGTTATAATACAAAATAATTCATCTTCGTACATTTTTACAAACACTTTTAACTATACAAACTTAGACTTAAGAATACAGGGTAATGTCTTAGCGACTACTTCTGAATATCTTATAAATATGGATGATACTACAAGTTTTGACAGTACGTCGTCATTAATAAAGATAACAGTAGAAGATGGAGGATTACTAACTGCTAATAATTCTTTAGGGTTTAATAATTCGGGAAATACAAACAACACAAATACTTATTTAACAGGAAGGACAGTATCGCTAATGACATTAGGTTCAGCAAGAATAGATTTTTCTTATAATGGAGTAGACGTTCTTACAAGATATGTTTTCAACGGAAATGGCAACAATAATGACGGGAATATTCATTTTGTAGTAAATGCAGAAATTGTAGCATATTATCAAGGTGTTTATTTTTCAAAAAATAAAAATAAAATTGATTTTTATAAACAATCTTGTTCTGGTTTTTTTAATGGAAGTTGTAATACAAGCTTAAAAGCTTTTCATTCCACAGGAGGACAAATAAGATTCTATGAACAAGGTGGCTTAAGTGTTTCCTCAGACGTATCAGGAAGAGACTATGGGATAACTTTTGAACCAGAAGATGATGGTATAGGATACTGTTCTTTTGAAATAAACTCATCTATTATAGGTTATGCTTGTAATTATTTATTTGTAAAATTAAATAATGAACATGTAGATTTAAAAATTAGAAACACTTTAGGTAGTGGTGGTACAACTTTTCCTTTAGGTTCAAATACAGTTGTTAATGGTCTTTTTGAAAACCTAGGTGTAGATAAATGGAAAATTGAATTTAAAAATAACAATTTTACTTTTACAGGTATAAATTTTGATAAAGTAGATTTAACTAATGCTAATAATATTTCAACTATAAATTTTATAGGAAGTTCACTTATTGAAACATTAGTTATATACGACTCTAAAGCGTCTGCTTTAAGTGGAGGACTTTCAAAAAATTCAAAATTCTTAAAAAGAGTTACTGTAAACGCAGACGACCTAGTAGCAGGAGTAGAGTATAAAGTAGCTACTTCAGGAAGTCCATCCTTAGGTACAGTAGGAAATTGGTTCACAGCCACTGGTTCTGAAACAGGCACAGGAACAGCATATTTCGAGTCAATCGAATTAACATAGAGGTTTGGTTCACCTCTCATTTTTCTTTCTTGGTTTTTAAAGGTAAGGGTTAATTCTCTTACCTTTAATTGTTTTTAACAATGGTTGTTGAACTTTTGCGAGAGTGAAGATAATTAATTAAATTTGCAAATTAAACTAAAACAAATGGGAACATATAGAGAATTTGTCTCAAAAATAACTAACCTTTTAAAGTCAAATAATAAAGATGAATATATACCTAAACGTTTTATTTTAAGCGTTTTAAAAGATACCGCCATGCAATTAATTTCGCAAAAGTGGATGGACAGAACTATTTTACAAGAGAGTAACTTATTCACTACAATTAACTGTTTTGAATTTGAAAAAATAGAGTCGAAAAAATGTGACATTGTAGAATTTAGACTTTGTAAAACTTTAATGAAGTCAAAAGAGCCTTTGCCAAAATTAGTTTTTTCAAGACTTGGTGCTTCTATAAAAGAAATCTACTCTTTAGACGGTGAGTATAAGTTTGTATTTGTAGATAAGGCTCAGTATGCCCGCAATAAAAAAAGACAATACAAACTGAAAAATGAAGTATATATCTATTTAGATACAGATAACCATTTATACATTCCTGACCAAGAAATTTACTCAGTTGACTTAGTTGTCCTAACTTTAAATCCCGAGGATGTAAAAGACTGTAAAGAAAAAGAGTGTAAATCAAATTGGGACTTTGAGTTTATTGTTCCTGATAAACTAAAAGATGTTGTATTTACTCAAGCACTTCAAATTTTAGGAATTTCAAAACAAATTAGAGAAGATGAAAACCCAAACAACGTCGCAGGGAAATAGAAGAATGAAGCGTAAAACGCTACCTCTATTAGATTTTGCTTATGGAGATAAAGAGCTAAACACAGAAGATTTTTTCAGGTTTTACTACCAAAAAAGAAAGAAAAAAGGTGGGAAGATAAATGACAGAAAAAATATAAAGAGTTTACTTGGTGGAGTCTTATTAGAGATTAAAAAACAAATGACCGAAAGAAAGAACGGAGTTTATTTAGAAGATTTTGCCTATTTCTGCTACAAAAGAAAAAATAAAATTAAAATGAAACTCGCCGATAAAAGCCTTTCAATATTAGAAAGATATTTTTATACTTATGTTTCAATTAGCGTTTTTAAACAAATGTTTACTTGTATAGACGAATGGGAATTACTAGAGCATAATAAAGCTCAAAGTTATAGAGCTACTAAGATAGATTATATACCAAAATATAACGAACTGAAATACGTTCTAAAATTTAATAAAAACTTTTTTGACGAATGACACTAGAAGAATTATTTGCAGAGATAGAAACAACATTCTCTAATTATGCCGAAACAGGAGATATAGATAGAGTTACTATCAAAACGGTTGTTATCCAAAAATTAAGAAAATTTGGTAAAAATATTTGCGAAAAAAGAGAAACTATTATAGATGTAAAAAACTCTCAAGCATTACTTCCCGAAAACTTTAAATCTCTGCATTTAGCTTTAAAACTAGAAGATTTTGACTTACAAGAGTTAGAAACAGATAGAATGGTAGCAACAAGAAGATATGTTGAAAATCCTGCCGTATTTGACAGAATAAGTAACGATTATATTGTGAACCATTGCGACACAAAAGTAATAACAGAATATATAAGAACAGGTACAGAATCAATTCAAAAGTATTATCTACCACAATTTTTATCACTTCAAAAAGGAATTCAAAAAGATACCTTGGATGTAGATTGTTTGAATTTACACCCATCAATTAGAGAAACTTATCCTCATACGATTTCAATCACAAATAGGGCTTTAAGAACTAATTTTAAAGAGGGTAAGATATATATCCAATATAATAGTCTACCTGTTGACGAAGATGGAGAAATAACAATTCCTGAAATCACAACAGGAGATATAAGAGATTACATCTTAAACGAGGTTAAAATAAAAATAGCAGAAGAACTTATAGCAAATAATAAAAATCCAACAGGATTATCTCAACTATTTTCAATGTACAAGCAAGAAAACAGAAACTTGTTTATAGCTGCAAAATCAGAGGCTAATTGGAATGGTTTAGGAGATGATAGAAAATGGGCTACAAAAATGCATTTGAAGAATAGACAAAATATGAATATCTATAATCTGCCACGAAGATAAAAAAAAATGAAACAAAAGAAATCTATATCTGCACCGAAAAAAGGGATGTCTTTAGATAATTTAAGTTTAGAAAACATAGATTATAGTAGGGCAGTAAACATAAACACAACAAATGAACAAGGAGAGGGTTTTAACGTACAATTAGAGCCCTCGAATTACTTTGGTGTAATATTTCCTGAAAATTACAAGGTAATAGGTTTTAAAACAGATTTACTATCTAATAAAACTTACTATTTTTTAACATCAATAGAAACAGATGACCAAAATATAAATTACAAAAGGTCTTCGATAGGGTATGTAGATAATAATGATATAAATAATATTGATTACACAAACCAAAACCAAACTGAACAATGTAATGACTGTTCTAAATATAACACGTTACCTACACCTTTAGAAGAAGTAGAACAATTACCATCTTTAACCTATGTAGAACTTATCCACGATAGATGTTTACCTGTTGGTGAAGGTCTTAATTTTGATATAAATTTCCCTGCAAAAAAAATAGATATAAATCAAGAAAAATTAGGAACAACCTTATATTGGGAAGATAATAGAAACCCATCTCGTTTTTTAAATGTTTCAGATGTTAGTTATTTATATCTTCAAGATATTCCTTGTGATGACCCAATACAAGCAGAGTGTTTGAATGTAAGTAAGTTATTGTTACAGCCTAAACATCAAAGAATTGTATTAGAAGCTGAGGAGCAACAGACAGGTGGAAATTTAAAAAAAGGAACTTATGAGTTTTGGGCATCTTATTGTGATATACAAGGTAATGAGATGACAGAGTATTGTACTCCGACTAATCCTATTTCAATATTTGATGAAAATAATTTCATATTATCTCAAACAGAAAAAGATGAATTTACAAATTTTGCCATAAAAATAAAAGTAAAAAACTTAGATACAGAAAACTTTAAATATTATAAAGTAGCTTGTGTAGAAAGAAATAATGTTGACAACGCCCAATCCGTATTTTTAGCAGGAATATACCCAACAACAGACGATACAATAATGTATACGCATAGTGGAAGTACAAACGATGATTTGTATATTCGCCGAGGTAATGTATCTTTGAAAAAAAGAATGGATTTTTATCAACTAACAGCAGTTAAACCAAATTGGGAAAGGGCTGTTGGTAGTATGGTAAGCGGAGACAGAAGATGGATACATGGACTAACCACAAAAGAAGAATTAAACTTACAACCAGTTGTTAATTTATTTAGCTCATTGGCACATTGGCAAACAGTAGCCGCAAAAGAAAATTTATTTGAAAAAGCAATAGCAACATCAAAATATAAATACTACACAAGAGATGAAGTACAACCTTTTGCTATAAGATTTTTATTTGATGATGGAGGTTATACTTCAAATTTCCCATTTGTAGGTAGACCTGCTTTTGATTGGGAAAGAGAGGAATTAAATTCTGAATTTGATATTAACTATCAAAGCATACTCGCAAACTCCTCTGATTGTTCAACAAACACAAGAAATCAACTTTGGCAAGTTTATAACACAGCATCAACTTATATAGGATACTGCTTCGACATAGAAGAAAATAGTGTAGAAGTAGAAGACACATCTACTAAAACTTGTACAATAGAAAATGTTTTTGAAATAGAAGAAAACACCTTAACTTTAGAAATAGATACAGAGTTTTACGACTTAGAAAGTTATATAAATGATAACTATGATTTTTTCACAAATCCAACCAACACAGAAGCTTATAACGCAATAGGTCAATACTTAACTCCTGACAATTACTCAGACATACATTGTGAACCTAATTTCCAAGGCGATTGTCCCGAAATAAACCTACAAGGTGATGGGGAGATAAGTGTATCTTCGGTTGTTGGAGAAACCACTACATTTACTGAGAAAAATTTAGAGGATTATGTTTTAGCGAAACCTCCAAGTATATGTAACATATATCAAATTGATTATACAAGTGGAGACCCAATATTAGATACTGATTTTATGGATTTATATATGGGGTGTAAAACTATCGCTCCTTCTATAGATGTTAGAAAATTTGTATATTTAAGGGAAGGTAGTTTTTATAATGAAAATTGTTCTTATGCAGAAGATATTATTGAAGATTTAAATAATAATGTAGGTTTTCATTTTAATTATGAAGGCGCAGATTTAGAAACAGATTTATTACAATCTTATGATGTAGAACCATCAACAATAGTAGGTAATTTTAAGAATAAGTTACATAATAAAGCATTATTTTTCAAAGGACAAAAAAATAACAGAGATAAGGTTATATTATCTATAAGTAAAAAATCAAATTGTCCAAAAAAAAACGATGATTTACCTAATTTTGATGAAATAAGATATACTATTTATGATAAATGTAGTACAATGAATGTACTAGGAGGAGGAATAGTTGATTTAACATTAGGTGAATTAATAGAAATAGATTTAACAAGTGTGTCAAACAATTTTATTATTGCACTTGATTGTCCTTTATATGAAGAAGATGTACCCATATCTTGTGGAAGTATTCCAAAAAAAACAGTTTATAAAATAATTCCGCCTTGTGGATGTGTGAGCCTAAATGTAAGAAGTATAGAGTATACCTCTGTTATAGTTTCATGGACAAATATAATATTATCAAAAAAAGAAACTTATGTAGCAGACTGTATTTTTAGATTACCTAATATAATTGACTGTGAAGTAGTACCTTATCAAAAAGGAAGAATGGCATATTGGGAATCTACGGAAACATACCCTGATAATGCTGAATTATATAATAGTTCCACTTTACAAATAAAACCTGAGGATTTAACAAATTTATCAGAAACAGATTTTAATGAATTTTTAGATTATTATGTTGTAGGTGGTTCATCAGACCCAGAAATAGATAATTTAGGAAATTATGTTTTATTCGGAGCTGATTTGAGATGTCAAAATATAAGACATCCTAAAATGCCTGATAATTCAGTTACACCATTTACCCTAAATTCTACCGCATATAAAAAAGATGCAGACGCTGTAATATTCCCCTTAGGAATAAATATTGATTCTAAAGTAGTAGAAGCTATGCTAGACGTGGCTGTAAATAATAATATTATAACACAACAACAAAGAAATAGCATAACAGGTTATGAAATTTTAAAAGGAGATAATTCGGTACATAAGTCTATAGTAGGAAGCGGTATAGGCTTTGATTTTTACAACTACGAAAAAGAAAACGAAACCATAAACTTTGCTAATTTCCCATTCAATGATTTAGGGTACAACAAGTTTTTGCTAACTCAAAAAAACGGAGATTTAGTAGACCACCCCCATGATTCTGAAAAAAACCATTTGTTTTCTATAATAAGTCCTGATTTTATTTTAACAAAACCTGCAATCCCAACAGAAGTTTCTTTACAAGGATTTCTATTTGGTAGTAGCAACACAAGTTTTACAGAGCTAAACGACCACTCTAAATGGACAGTCTTAGGAGATAAAGCAAGGAGGACAGCAGAGAGACTGGCAATTGGAGAGGTTGCTTTAGAGCTTGTAGCTCAAATATCAGAACTGACAATTAATGGTGTAGGTCAGAGTTGGCAAGTTTTTGGTGTGGGTTCTTCAGGTGGGAATTTTGTAGGTAACGCAATAAGTGGAGCATCGTTAGGTGTATTTATAGGAGTAAAAGCAATACAACAATTCATAAAAATAGGAAAATATAGATACGATTGGATAAAAATTTACAGAGATTTAGGGCAAGTACATAATTTTGCTTCTATGCAAATAGGAGTGGGGAACTACAATAGATTTTTAAAAGTAAACCAAGATTCTCCAAACTATTTAAGAAAACTAGCTTTAAGAAAGTATTTAAAAGATGGATACCCAAGTTACGTAGAAGAAACCACCGCAAAAACTATAAAAATAAATAACTGGCAAAGAGAAGATTCGGTACTCATATCAACATCAGAAGGTTACCCTATTGATTATAATGAGTACCCCGATTATTTAAGCCACGATAATAACAAATCATCATTAACTTCAAGTAATTTCACAGCATCGGAAGTAAATTGTAAAAAAGATACAGAATTCAGTAGAGATATAGCATCGCCATATTTCACTTTGAAGAATTACATTCCTGACCAATGGGGTACAATAGACTCTATAAAATGGCTAACCACAAACTATGTTTTCAGTTTAGAAGAAAACACAGAGTGCTCAGTTATTTTTGGTGGTAATATGTGTATCTCAAGATTTTCTTACATTAGAAAAACACCAATATTTAAGGTTAATGCGCATAAATTAGCTGATAAATTACCTTTTAAATATTCGGAGTATGAAAACGTAGCTTTTCCAAGATTCTATTGTGACTATGAAACAGGTGGAGAATCGGGTATGTGGACAGGTTCAGGATTACCTTTCCCCGACATAGTCTCAGGTATTAAATTTGATTGCCCTACAGGAAAAACATCTGTTTATTATAGACCACCAAGTAAATTTTATACACACGTCTATGGTGTGGTAGACTTTTTAGTTGAGTCAGAAATTAATTGTAATTTCAGATATGCAGGTAAACAACCAAAAGATTGGTTTTATGGTAAAATGAAAGATGTTAAAGATTGGTTGCAAGAAAGCGTAAGACCTATTTCAGAACCAAACACTTTTTATTATAATAACACTTATTCATTTCCTGTATCAAATACTTCCTACAAAACTTTAGATAAAACATATTCCAAAGAGGTTTGGGAAAAAAGAAGAAATCAAACAAATGCCGTGGTTTGGTCTGAAATGGACGTAAATGAAAATGATTTAACAAATCCGTGGAGAGTTTACAAGCCTTACAATTGGTACGAGTTTAAAACTAATAATGGTAAATTAATTGATTTACATTCAATAGAAAACACTCAGTTTTTAGCTAGATTTGAGAATAAGTTAGTGATGCATAATGCAGTTGATGCATTAGCTGATAGAATTACACCACAAAACAAAGAAACAGGCACAGGTGGGGTATTTCAACAAAGACCTGTGGAATTTAAAGGAACAGATTTAGGATTTTTAGGCACTCAACACACAGATATTATCTCTACACCTTATGGGCATTTTTGGGTAGATGCTTTAAGAGGTAGAGTGTTTAAAGTAGACCAAAATGGGCAAAGTTTAGAAATTATTTCAGAAAACATTCAAGGACAACCCTCAAACACAAAACAGTGGTTTAGAGAACATTTACCTATGAAAATACTAAAATATCTACCACAAATAGATATAAACAATAAGTTTAAAGGTATTGGATACAACTTATGGTATGATGATAGATTTGAAAGAGTATTCTTTACAAAAAGAGACTATGTTTTACAACCAAACATAGATAAAGAAGTATTTGTTTACAATGAAGAAACTAAGCAACTTTTCTATGATGAAGAGGAAGTATTTTTCGACAATGAAGATATTTTTCAAGATGTAAGTTGGACAATAGCGTTTAAACCAATGGAAGGGACTTGGAATAGCTTTTTTAGTTTTTACCCTGATTACAGTCCTTTTTATAATGGGTATTTTCAAGTTGGGTATAGTTGGGGGCAAGACCAAGGTACACTTTGGAATCACTTATTAAATAATAGCAGTTTCTGTGTATTTCAGGGTAGGGCAAATTCTCCATTAATTGAATATCCTATTGTGGGAGAAAACGTGAATAAAATACTCAATTCTATTTCATTTGACTTGGAGGCACGTCATTATCAAAACGATTGGGAATTTGCTGTAAACAAAGATATATTCTTTAGAAATTTAGTGGTTTACAATCCGACAAATTCAACAGGACTTTTAAAACTAAACCCTCAAAAAACATTACGAGATAACAGATTGTACCCTAATGTAGTTGGTAATGAACAAAATATATTATTTACTTATAATGAAGATAAACAGTTTGTAAATTATTTATTTAATAGGGTGGTAAACCAAAACAATAATATACCGCTTTGGAATATAGATAAAAATAATATCTTTAAATCTGTTAACACAAATGCTGTGAAATTTTCGGGTAAAAAAGTATTAGAAAGACTTAAAGGAGAACAGTTTATGGTTCAACTATCAGGAATAGAAGATACAAGATATAATCTTATTTTGAAAAAAGCAATTAATAACGAAACAGCTTACGAATAAAATGCCGACAGTACAAAAATATCAAAAATATATAGATAAAGCTAATGAAGTAGAAAAGCAATATGGGATTCCTCAAAATACACTTGTTGGTTTATTAAGGACTGAAAGTGGTTTTAGAGAAGATATTATTTCAGGAAAAACAAAAAGTTCGGCAGGAGCAATAGGAATAGCACAGTTTTTACCAAATACAGCCAAAGAGTATGGTATTGACCCAACAGACCCCATGCAAAGTATTGAAGCTGCGGGTAGATATTTATCTAAAAGTTATAATACTTTAGGTAATTGGGATGATGCCATTAGGTCTTATAATATGGGGGTTCAGGGAGTAAAAGACTGGAAAGCAGGTAAAAAGAAATTACCAAAAGAGACTTTTGAATATTTACAAAAAGTAAAAATAGGTAGTCAAAAAACACCTATAATGGATAAAATAATGTCTGAATTAGATTTTACAGATAAGCAAGAATACATTCCATCAAGTTTAAATATTACAACTGATGTTGAAGTTTTGCAAACACCAATAAAAAGTGATAATTTTGCACAAGAAGAAAAAACAACAGACCCTGACATAGAAGAAGTTGAAAAACAAACAGCAGAAAATAACTTCATAGACGAACTATATAAAACTCCGCAACAACAAGAAGTTCAACAAGAGGAAGTCATTCAAGAACAACCTCAAAGAAACGTTACAGATATTTATAATGAGGTGAGTCAGTTTATTGACACTCCTATGGCTCAACAAGGTAAAGTAATAGAAGACTCAAAAGGTCAGTATAATCACGCAGGAGAAATAACAAAAATACCAAGTAATAGGATAACAATGAAAGGCGTTAACTATGATTTATTAGGGGTTGCCGATACAGGAGAAATAAGAATAATGAAACCTAATACAGAGCATCTGTTCCAAGGAGCAACTTCTGTGACAGAATACCCGATTTTAACAGAAAACGAAAAAGCATTTTTAAAAGCATTAAAGAATGGAAGATAAAAAACAAAAGTTTATAAGTAAGAAAATGGAAATCCTTGTAGGTAAGGAAGGATATTCACGACCACAAGCATACGCTATAGCCTTATCGTATTGGGAGAAAGGTGAGAAATATGCTCAACAAGGAGATTGGTATCAACAAACCCCATCACTTTTAAATAACTACGTAGGAACACCTTATACAACTTATGACCCAAATGCTGTTTTTATAAGTGATTTATCTGAAAATAATGGTATGACTAATCCTGAATTAATGCCGTCAAAACAACAACTTGCGCAAAACAGGTATAACAACACAGCTTTAAATAATTATGATGAAAATGGTAATGCTATTGACACAACAGAAACAAATCAAAATACAAATACTCGTGTAAACATACCAAATCTTTATGGTGGTATGGATTTAGAAAGCTCTTTAGCTTATACAGGGAGAGGTTTTGGAGAAAAAGACCCTTTTAAAATAGGTGTGGGAACAGGACTTTCTATATTAAAAGGCGCAAGAAATTTTTTAACAGGTTTTGCAACAGGAAAAGAAGATAGACGAGTTGCGCAAGAAATGTACAAAAGACAGTTTGAAAATAAACCTACTTGGGAATATGGGCAACAAGGAAAAGAAGTTACTAACGCAGAAATGCTTACAGGTCAATTTGTTGCTGACCAAGGACAAGGAAACATTAATGTAGAGGGTGATGAATATGTAAAAATGCAAGGAGAAGTTAAACAAGTTGTTGGCGAACCACATGTAAAAAATGGAAAAAAAGCTGATGGCGTTGACATAAATTTACAAAACGGGGATAAAGTGCTTTCTAACTACACAAAAATAGGCGCAAAAAATGCAAAAGAATTGAAAGAAAGATATAACGTTTCAGTTAAAAAAGATGACACCTTTGCCAAAGTACAATCTAAAATTGATAAAAAACTAGGTATTCAAGAACTAACAGATGAACTTGCTGATTATATTAAAAAAATAGGTAAAAACGAATCTGTAAAAGATATAGCTACCAGAGCTTTAAATGAATCTGTTTTAGCAAAAGAGATTGAAGAATACAAGAAAAAACTCGATGTTTTAAAAGAACCTCAAGCAATGATATTTGAAGATTTGTTTAAAAGGCAGGAACAGATTCCCAAAAAAGGAAATGGAAAACAACTTTTAGATAAGGATGGAAAAGTAATTGAAGAACATAAAGGTATTGCACAACAGGGTGGAAAAATAAACGGGTATGATAATGTACAAAAACCTATAAAAGATATAAAATATAATGTGTCTACAACAGGTATTCGTGAAGGAAGTTTACCAGATACACAATATTATACAAGAGTGGAATATAATGACGGAACATTCGACTATATAAAACAAGACGCAGAAATAGAAAACAGATTTAAAAGAATGCCGAATTATATCAATTATATGAATAATTTAGGTAAAAAACAAAACATAGAAAAAACCGCACAGAAATATCAAATACCTATAGAAAGAGCTAAAGAATTAGTTTCTATGCAAGAAGGGGGTATGCAAACACAACAAGAAGAGGAGGCTGAAGGTTCAAAGTCAAATTTACAAGAGGAGCAAAAAGAAGTAAGCCAAGAACAGGTTATACAATTTGTGGCTCAATCTTTACAACAAGGAGTTACACCTGAGCAAATTATACAACAGCTTTCTCAAATGGGTATTTCTCCTGAACAAAGTCAACAAATAATCAAAATGGTAGCTGAACAAATGCAACAAGCTCCGCAAATAGCTCAACAAGGGAAAGAATATATGCAAGAAGCAGGAAGTCCTTACACTTTTTCAACAAAAGCAAGAGTGCCTGTAACTGGATATGATATTGAAGGAAATGTTATTGTAAACGAAGACACTCTATCAGATGTAGAATACATACAACCCTACACAGGAAAAGGATATGGAGCAAAAATGGCAAGTGTAGATGATACAATAAAACTTCATTCTTGGTATTTTGACACAGAAGAAAAGAAACAAGATTTTAGAGATGCCGTAACAAAAGAGGGAACACAAAAACCTATCGAAGATTTTCAAAAAGCATATAATGAAGAAATAAAAAACAGAGCAAAATCAGCAGGTGTTTCGGATGAAGAAATAAATAAACTAATTCAAGACGTTGGGTTTACAGGAAAAGGTGTTCAACAATTCGATGGTAAGTTTGGAGCTTTCACTTCAACACGTCCACTTTTTACATTTAAAAAAGCTGAAGGAAATAAGCCTGCAATAGAAACAGTAATAACTCCACAAGAAATTGAAAAATCAAAAGTAGAAACAATAAATCAAACTAAAAATGTCTTACCTTGGTTACCACAAGATTTAAGAATGTTTCCAAGTGCTTTAAACCCTATATCAAAACAGGAAGTACCACTTTCAAGGTTAGAAGCTATTAAAATGACCCCTGAAACAATGTTAGCAAATCAAGCATTACAACTAAACACAGCTAATGAACAAATACAGAATCTAGGACTTTCTCCAACAATTCAACAAGCAGGAATGGCAACAAACTTAGCTTCTTCTCAAATAGCTTCAAATGATGCGATAGCTAAAGTAGAGCAGTTTAACGCACAAAATAAACAAGGAATAGACCAATTCAATTTACAACAAAGAGATAAAGAAAATCTTTTAAAAGCACAATTTGACCAAGATTACGAGAAAAGAATGTTTGGTTCTTTGAATGCACAAGAGAGAGATTTGCGCAACTTCTATATTGAAAATAATTTACAAAATCGTCAAAACTTTAAAGATATAGAAAACATAAATCTTCAAAATGCAACAAGAGACCAATTTGCTTATGTTCCAGGGCAAGGTATCGTTGAGCTAAATAACCAACCCACAAACATGGCTTTACAGTCTTTATCACAAGCAGAGTATGATGCTTTAACACCTGCTCAGAAAAAAGCGTACATTCAGAGTAAATTAGGTGGTATAAAACTTGCACAATAAAAAATAAATCAGTAAATTTGCAAAATGAATTATTTATCACAAGAATATAGAATACAACAACCTCAATCTTCGGTGGATATAAACCAAGTAGATAAAGCGTTAACTGTTTTAGAGGGTAAATACAGTGCAAATAAAGCACTGATAGACCAGACTTTAGCTACTTATGACGTAAACTTAAAAGGACTGAGAGCAGAAGATAATGAATATATAGCTAACAGACTAAAAGAAGTTAGAAGTGTAGTTGATGAATTTGGTAAAAAAAATAACTTAGCTTACGGATACAATAAGGACAGTATTATGACCGCAGTTAAATCTGTAATGGAAGACCCTATTGTAAAGTCAGCTATAAAAGCAAGACAAAACTACATCGATTTAGATAATCAAGTAGCTAAGCTAACAGAAAAAGACCAATCTAAATTTCATGCTTATAATTATCAAGATGCAAAAGATAAAGCAGGTTTTGATGCTTATATGAGAGGTGAGCAAAAAGATTTAGGTGCAATGACTTACACAGAATATACAGATGTAGCAGGAAAATTACACAAACAAGCAACAGAGTATGTTAAGTTAATGGGTAAAAAACAACTTTTACAAAGTGTCGAAGGTCAGTATATTGATAAAAATGTTTTTGGTGAAAGTGTTTCTTACCAAGATATTTATAGAACTTTAGAATCACAGTTAGACGAAAAAGATAAAGAACAGTTAAGAATTAATGCAAGACAAACAATAGGTAAATTATCTATTGATAAACAAGCACAAATAATCAATCCTGTTTTAACTGCAAATTTAAATAATTATAAATCAATAGAAGCAGAAACACTTGCAAAATTAAAAACTGAAAAAGACCCACAAAAAAAGGCAGAGTTACAAGCCGAATTGCTAAAAGCACAAGAGAATATAAGCAATACAAAATATCAAATAGATAACAAGTCTTTTGATATATATGATGTTTATGAAAAAGACTTCATAAGTAAAATAGCTAATAACTATGATTATGAAATTATAACCGATATTAAATATGAAGATTGGAAACTTGATTTAGCTAAATTTCAATCAGACGAGGCATACAAACAAAAAGATTTAGAACTAAAAGAAAAGCAATTAAAAGCAACAGAAGCACAAACGGAGGCTTTAACAGCACCTACAATAATACCAAAAGACCAAAGTACAGAAGCAAAACCAACTGTAGAGAGAGAAGTAAATTTAGCATTGGAGTCATCTGATGAGACATTACATGGAATTTTAATGGCTACCGATGAGAATTATAAAAATATGAGTGCAAGTGAGCAGTGGAAATATAAAATTAATCTTCAAACAAGTGGTACAGCATCAAAAGAATATAACAATGCGGTAATGGCGTTTCAAACAGCAAGAAAAGGTAAGATAGCTATTGTAGACGAAAGTAAAAACTTTTTAATAGAACAAGCTAAATCAACTTATGATTTAATTACAGGAGCTAATTTAAATAACTTATCAAAAGAGTTACCAATATTAGTCGCTTTAAAAAGACAAGGTAAAAAGTTTGAAGATTTAGATAAAAATGTGCAAATTGCATTAGCTACAGAAATAGGGAATAATTTTGTACAAAACTCAGGTGGAGATTGGAGTATGGGAGAAAGAGAAAAAGGATTAATGCAATCAGCTTTAAATTCTTGGGAAAGTGGTTTAGCAAATCACAAATCAGATAAAGTAAGAAGATTATACAACTTAGTTCAACAAGGTAAAAAAAATACAGAAAATAATTTACAATTATCTAATTTGACATTTAAAGCATCTAAGATTTTTGGAGGAATACCTATTCAATTTGAAATACCATCTTCAGGTAATCCTTGGGCAGAAGACACAGACCTAACAGAATTAGAAAAAGGTACAGATGCTAAAAAAGATGTATTGTATGAGTTTCAAAGTAGTTTGAGTGGCTTAGCTAACAGAGTAGAGTTAAAAACTAAGGGGTTACAAGAAAATCTTATGAATAAGTATGCTTTAAGTTTCTCGACAGATGATAAATATCAAAAAACCTACGCCACAGAGTTAAAACAAATAGTGGTAGAAAATAATTTCCCTGAGCCAAAAGGAGATATTTTAAGTGTAAGTAGAGCAGGTGTTGGATTTGAAATAAGATATGTAGATAAAGATGGGAAACCTCAAACAGTCCCTGTTAAAGACTTATCACAAAGAATAAAAAGTAAAATAGAGTTAGAAGAAGACAAATGGTACAGTGACATAAAAAATCCAAATGTTGTAATGCCTGTGTTTAAGTTTCCGACAACTACTTTGGATTCAATGGTTAAAGATATGTATGATATAACTAAAAATAGACCTGATTTAATGCCTGTAACATCATACAGTACAATGACAGAAAGTAGTTTTAGAGGTACTCCATTTGAAACAGATGATTCTTTTATGCAACAAGTTAATGCGATAACAAAAGACCCTTTAAAAATATCCTTAGTTCAATCTGTTTTAGGGGATACTTATAGTTCAGAATTTTCAAATTTGAGTGGAACTTTAATGGTGGCATTTAAAAATTCTAAAGGTGAGTATATAACTTCACAAAAACCTCTTAGAACTACAAAAATAGACCCAAATGCACTTTATTTAGAAAGTTTAAAAATCTTAAACGAGTACAAAAGAGATAGAGTAAACGAAATTTTAGCACAATAAAATGGCAAAAAATAATACAGAAGAGTTATTACAACAACTTAGAAATAGTAATAAAGGAACTGCAAATGAATTAGGTATCAGCTTAGAACAACCTAAAAATCAATTAGCACCTATAACCACAGATTTTTCTTTTAATACTCCACAAAAATGGAAGTTTTCAGACTTTTCTGATTATTCTCAAGATAGTGTCTATGCAACTTTAAGCACGGGTGAAAGAGTACCTATGTATGAAAAGTTTATGCCAGGAGTTGACAACGCAGAGTACGCTGCACTAAATCAAACATCTTCTGAAAAAGTATATAATGGACTTATGAAAGCTGGTGGTAACTATCTAACCACAATTGCAGGGAATACAGTTGGATTTCTATATGGTCTTTTTGACATGGCACGAACAGGAAACGGAAGTGCTTTTTACGATAATTCTTTTTCAAAAACTTTAGATGAGTGGAATGAGGAATTAAGATATGAGCTACCTAATTATGTAAAAAAAGATGCTCAAAATTATGGATTTTGGGATAGTTTAACAAAAGATACTGCAAACTTTTTAGCTAATGATGTAGCTAATGGATTATCGTTTACTATGGGGACGCTCACAAGTGAAGCTATTTGGGCGGTTGCAACAGGTGGTTTGAGCTTAGAAGCACTTCCAGCAAAAGCAGGTATGTGGGGGGCAAGATTGGGTAATATAGGTAGATGGGGTAAAGACGCTTTGGGGGCTGAAAAAGTTGTAGCAGGAATTGCTAAACAAAAGAGTTTAATAAATAAGGCTATTGTAAATGCCTATAAGACAGGAGAAATATCAAAAGGAACAGCTAATTTTTTAGCAGGAACAGCTAAAGTAGCATCAACTGCAAGATTTTTAGCTACAACATCAGGGAATGAAGCAGGTATAGAAGCATTTCACTATAAAAAAGAAGAGAGAGAAAAGTTTTACAGAGATTTTGAAAAGCTAAATGGTAGAGAACCATCACAAGAAGAAATATCAGAATTTGAAGGTAGATTAAACGATTCTGCAAACAGTGTATTTTTAACAAACTTAGCTATTTTAGCACCATCTAACCTAGCTATGTTTGGTAATGTATTTAATATAGCAAGTCCATTTAAAGGGGTATCAAAAGCTTTAGATAAAACAGTTTTTGGAATAGGTACAAAATTAGAAGAAGGTGTTTACAAAGGACTTACAGCATCTACAAAACAAAAAGTAGCTCAATGGACTTATGCAGGATTAAAACCACTTATATCAGAAGGTCTTTGGGAAGAAGGTTTACAAGGTGTTACAACAAAAACAGCATCTAATTGGATAGAAGCCTCGTATAATCCAAAATACAACAACGAAACAATGGCTTTATCAGAAGCTACTTGGAATGCTTTTGCAGAACAATATGGTACTAAAGCAGGTTGGAAAGAAATTGGTATTGGTGGTATTATTGGGGGTGGAATGTCTTTAGTTTTAGGTAAAGGTAAATTCGAGGAAGTAAGGCAATTTGAAAAAGCTCAAAAATATCAAGACGAGTATGTTGCTAAAGGTTTAAATGAGTTTGGAGACAACACTGCTGTAGCAACGGATATTATGATTAAAAGATTTTATCTTAATCCTGTTGTGAAAGAAATCGCACAAAGACAAAAAGAAGCAACAGAAAAAGGAGACATGGTAGCTTCTGCATTAGCTAATCAAGATATGCTGATAAAAGAAATGCAGTTTAGAAGTTCTATTGGGGAAGATATTAACGATTTGGTTACTAAATATGAGGTAGGATTAAACGCTTTAACAAAAGAAGATTGGAAAGAAGCTGAAATCGAAGATGTAGAAGCATATAAAGAAACAACTTTAAATGCCTACAAACAACTCGTAAAAGAGTATAAAAGTGCAGAAAAATTTGCAAATTCTGTATTTGGAGATACACCTATTTTAGGAATTTCGCAAAATCAAATTTTAAAAGACGCTTTAACTCATCAAATTGTTCAAGGTCAACATGCACACAGACTTATGGACGATAGACTCTCAGCCGTTCAAAATGTTATAGGAAATGAGAATGTAAGAGCAGTTAGAGTAGCAACTTCCATTGAAAACCTTAATTTAGCTAAAAAACAAGAGGTTAAAAAGATAACTACAAGCATAAAAAACTTACAAACAAGACAAACTAAGTTAACAGAACAGTTACAAAAATTACAACTTTCAAAAGACGAAAATAAAGGAACGAGATTAGCTAAAATATCAGAAACTTTAACTTCAACTACAAATGCTTTATCTGAGGCACAACAACAATTAGAAGAAATAGCTTCAAATTTAACGCAAGAACAACAAAGACAAAAAGGTATACAAGATGCAAGTTTAGCTATGACTAATGTAGGCTTTGATGTTGATGTAATTTCTTCCGAAGACTTGTTAAATGTAGAAGAAAACCTTACAAAAATACAAGATATAATCAAAGGGTATGAAGGCACAAACCACCAAATCTACTTGAATTTGATGGAGATAATGTCACAATACAACAAAGCAAAACAAAGTTTCTTTAGTTATCAACAAGGTGTGAATGATATTGTAACAGGTAAACTAAAATTACAATACCAAAAAACGTCTATCCCTCTATTAAATAAAATCTTTAACTCAAAAGACCCGAATGAAAATTTCGCACAAGAATATTTAAAAACAGTTTTAGAAAACTATCAAAATTCTTCAATGAATGCAATTAAAGAAGGAGAAGTAACTAAAAATGTAATTATCACAGACGAAGAGTTTAAATCTTTTGAAGAAGGTAATATTTCAGAAGAAACTTTACAAAAAGTTGCCAAAAGAGTAAAAAACAAAGATATTTTAACCCAAAGAGAAAAAGATATTTACACCAAATATCAAGAAGATATAAATAATCTCACAAAACCAAATCCAAATAAACCTGATTTAACTCCAAAAGAGGAAGTTGTAGAACCAAAATCAGAAGCAGAAAGAATTTTACAAAGAATAAAAAATGCTTTAGACACTAAATACTATACTCTGAGATATGATGGAATGGATATTGACGAACTCGCCAAAGAAAAACCATCAAAAACAGAAGTAGACAGATTTACTACACTTATTGACAAGCGTAAAAGAACTCAAAAAGAACAGAAAGAATTAGATGCTTTAGAAAAGCAACAATCACCCGAAGTAGTATCGGAAACGGTATCGGAAAATCAACCACCCATAGTTGAGCAAACTACGGCTGACGTTGGGGGTGTAACAGCCCTTAGCGTTTCGGAAGCGTTAAAAGATGTAGAAAGTACAGCTAAAGCGTTAGAGAGTAAAAAAGAAGAAGAATTAAACAAAATATTACCTGAAAGAGAAAGATTATCACATAGGATAGTGAAAGATGAATATACCACTACTGCTGATGATATGACAAAAGGTGGAAATCTGATACCTAATGATTTTTATCAACATCCTGAATATTATGCTGATTTAAGCGACCCTAATTACAAAGAAAGCTGGGATGCTATCAAGAAAATAAAAGGTAATCCAGATGCAGAAATAACCATATATCGGTCAGCTCCAAATGGGAGTGCTATTGAAGAAGGAGATTGGATTAGCTTATCTAAAAAATACGCAAAACAAGAAGGGGAACATCCCACTGATGAATCACAAGATTTGCCTGTTATTTCAATGAAAGTTAAAGCAAAAGAAATAGTTTGGGATGGCAATGATATAAATGAATTTGCTTATTACCCTGAAAAAAGCGAATCAAAAGCAGATAAAATTTCCAAAGCCTACCACAAAGCCAAAGCAGATGGCAGTAATCCTGAATTAGTAAAAGCAGTAGAAGAATTACTTGGCAAACCAACCGAACAACCAAAAGAAACAATACCTAATGTAGAAGCTAAAAAAGCTGATATAGAAAAATTACAAAATAAGTTATTTAATAAAACTATTTCAGAAAATGATTGGAATTCAGAAACTCATGGAGATTTTGTAAAGTATTTAGGATTAATAGGAGAAAATGAACAAAGAGATACTATTAGAAATATACCCCCTAAAGATTCAAGAGTATTGTATTTAGCTCATTCTTTACGCTTTCAAAAAAATGGGAATGTACAAGCAGAAATACTTTTAAAAAAAGCTTATATAGAAAAAAGAAGACAAGAAGAGTTAGAGAGAGAAATTCCGATAAAAAATGAAAAAGTAAAAGTAGACACAGGAGATGGTATTTTAATATTTCAAATAATTAGTTTCAAGGATGGAAGTGTTAAAATAAAAGGGTTTACATCATCAGGAGAGACAGCACTATCAGGTTTTAAAAGATATAGTAACTACCCCACTTTAGAAGAATTTCAAGATTATCTTAAATATGCTTTTGAACCAAACGCTAAAGGTATTGTAGAAACAAGATTGATTAAAGATGATTATTCAGATAACATTTCTCAAAAAGCTACTGAAAATAAGGAAAAATTAATCAATGCTAAATATGATGCAGAATATGTAGATGCTGTTAAAAAAGGGGAAATGACTAAGGAGCAAGCTATGCAAGCTCTTGAACAAGCAGGTAGAAAAGGTAGTGATGCTTATACAGAATTAGCTGCTTTAGAAAAACAAACTAAACCCACAGAACAAAAAGTAGAAGCTAAAAAAGCTGATATAGAAAGAAGAATACAAGAAGTAGAAAATTTTGTAAATCAAGACTTTTTTGCAAATTCTGAGTTATTATCAAATCATTGGAAAACTAAAAAAGATTTATTTGAAAATAAAATAAAACAACTAAAATCTTTACTTCAAAAAGGAATAAAAACAGGAGAAGATTTAAGAACTCTTACTAATTTATTAAACGATGTAAGAGGAATCTTAAACGAAGGAATAAACATTAACGATAAAACTGCAATTCTTACAAATGAGAAAAACATACAAGAATTAGCTAAGAGTTTATTTTCTTTAATTTCTGACGATGTAATAAAAGATTATATACAAGTTATGAATAAAGCAATGGAATCAAGAATAGGTTCTAATGCTGTTGAAAAAATGCTTGTTGGTTATTCTGATGGTTCTGGTTATACAATAGATGGTAAAAATGTTGAATACTTTTTATCCAAAGAAACATTAGAAAATGCTAAAAATAATAAACAAATCAACGCTAAATATGATGCAGAATTAGATGTTTTACAAGCTAAAATGTCTAAGTGGTTTATGTTAGATAGTTTGAAAGATGGAAATCAGTCTTTAGCAGATTTGATTGTTTTAAGAAGTCAGTTGATGACACAAGTTGAGCAAGAAGATACTTTAGTAGATGAAGAAGTTTTAGATAAAGAACTTACAACTAATGAATCAGCAGAGTTTTTATCATCCCAAGAACAAAGCAGGGTAGACATTACTCAAAATGTTGGCGGAAACGCTGTAATGCGTATAAAAGATAAAAACATCTATTTATCTCACTTAAATAATAGAAGTGTTATAGGTAAGTTATTAGAAAATGTAATAACTAAACAAATACAAATTGTAAATAAAAAAGGTAAATTAAGTCCGCCAAACCCCCTGACGGAAAAATTACTAAATGAAAACTTATCAAAGCAAGGGACAGTTTTTATTCTCGGAGAAACTAAAGTAATAGTTGGTAGTGGTGGAAATTTAGTTTTTGAATTAGAACAATTTAATAAAGTAAAGGATATTTTAGGTTTAGATTATATTCCTCAACCTATCGAAGAAATGGGTAAATGGAGTTATCCACCACTATTTGAAATTTTACCTGATGGTACAAGAGTAATTAAAAAATCGGAATTAGAGACAAATGTAGAATCTGATGAGATTTATAATTCTTTAGAAGGAGATATTGTTGATTTTGAAGTAGATTTAACAACAGATTGGAATCAGAGTATTATTGATGAATATTTTGAAAAAGATGAATTAACCGAAGAACTAAAAGATAAAATCTACAAAACTTTAGAAATCACCACAAAAAATAAAGAAGGTAAATATAATTCAACTTTAAAAGCCACACCAAAAGAAGTAACAGACGAAGGGTTTATGCTTTTAAGAAAAAGGTATGCAGATGCTTTTATAGACCTTTTAGAAACTAATGGTGTAGCAACACTTCCTAAAAAATTAAATTTAGGAGCTTCGGTAAAGGTCAAAGAGGTGTTTTTAGGTAATCCCTCGATAGAGTTAGAGAACGGAAAAGCTAAACTATTTGAAATAACAGAGAGAGGTATTCAAGAAGTTATAACAACAGGGTATGTCGAGGGAGACCAAATGGTGTTAAATGATAAATCAGTTGATAATGTAAGCAGACAATTTGTTTCTAATCTGGCGAAAAATAATAAAGAAACAAAAATTCCTATTGTAGTCCTACAAAAAGGAAAATATAAGTTTGCCTTCCCTATCAATATGGTGAAAAGAACAGAAGATAAAACAAGTGAATTAGACACAGCGATTTCAACAGCAGAAAATGAAATACAAGCAATTCAGAATATTAATGATATGCTTATTTCTTTAAACATTTCTCCTGCCGAATTTGAATTAACTTCTTTAAAACAAAAAGATAAGATAGAAGCCATTGGGGAAAGATTGAAAAACTATCAAGTATTTACTTCCGCAAAACAATTAGTAGAAGACTACGATAAACAAAATCTTGTAAACGATGCTACAATAAAAATAGACTTAGAAAATGATTTAATATCTTCTCCAAAATTATTTATAGATTTTGACACTTTAGTTTTAGGCAAAAAAACTGTTTTAGAAACCGATGCTGTAAATCTAAGAAGTTCTATTGTAAAAGATATGAAAGAAGTTAGGTCTACAATTATGAAAGCAACAGATTTACCTGAAAAAAGTAAGTTTTTAGAAGCATTTGATGCGGATGATTTATCAGGAGTAGGAACAGATATAATGAACAGAAAAGATATAAATTATATCAAAACTTTATTCTTTACAGAAGATGGTAGAGCAAAAACTTTGAAAGGAAAAGCCGTCGATATAATAGGAAGAGATATGGTTATAAATCTAAGAGATAAACTAAAACAACTAATTTTCTTAGAAGAGCAAGTAAAAGTTGCTAAAGATAGAGAAACAGAAAAAAAATTAAACTGCTAAGAAATGGCGTGTGAAATAAAAAATGGAAAATACTTTGCCCCAAACGGAAAGGAAAGTAATTTATATAAAGAACTAAAAACTATCGTAGGAGAAGAAAAAGCCAAAGATTTATTTGTTTTGGCTTACTCTCCTACATTTCAAAAAGCAGTTGTAAACCCTTTATTACAAGAAAAACGTTCAAAAATACCTGCTTTAAAAGAAGGAGTAAGTTTTACTTTTACAGATGTAAATAAAATAAAAACTCTACACATTCACGAAGGAAAAAAGAAAGTAGGTAGAATTCAGTTAGTTGATTACAAAGACGGATATAAAATAAAATCCGTTTTAGTTAATGAAAATAAAAAAGGAGAAGGATTTGGAAAAGCCCTTTATGTAGGAGCAATAAGAAAGGCTTTTATAGAGGGTAAAAAGATTTACTCCGATTTATATAGAACAGAAGAAGCAGACAGAATTTGGCAATCTTTAGAAAAAGAGGGCTTAACTGATGGAAAAGTAATTTCTCCATTTACAGATGCTTTTGATTCAAATGATGAAATAAAAGCAGAGAAAGTAATAGAATTTGCCCGAAAAACAAATGAAATAAAAACACCACTTTCTAACGTAGAACAAGTTGAAGTAGGAAAGTATATGCAAGAATTTGAATCATCGGTAGACTATTTAAACGCTCTTGAAAAAGCTTTTTACACAAATGGACTATTTTCACCAACAACTAAAAGTCTAAAACCTCTATATTCATCTTATGAAATAGAAAACATTTTATCGAGTCCTGAATTAATGGGTAAAATAAAAGAAACTATTGAAAAGCTAAAAAACACTGAGGAATTTTTTCAACCAACAATGCAAGAAACAACTACCTTAGATGAAGTAGGTATTGTAGGTAAATTAAAAACGGAAGAAATATTTACCGAGCCTGAATTTACAATTTCTGTAATAGATGAAAATGGACAAAACATTGTAGATAACCCTATAATTTTAGAAACAGCAGTAAAAGTTGTAGATAATCCTAAAATAGTTTCTGCTATAAACGCTTTAAATAATGCTCACCCGAATGTTGACACAACAAAATTAGAAGCAAAAACGATAAAATGGCTTCAAGATTATGGGTATGACTTCCCAACACTTCCGAAAGCTATTTTAAGCCCTTTGCAAGCATTTATTCAGTCCCCTACAACAACTAATACCAAAAACTTAGTTGATGCTTATAGAGAGGTTTTTAACGAGCCTGAGCAAGTAAGACAATTTCCGCACAAACAAACGGATAAAGATTTAGTTTACTTAGAGACAAATAAAAGTGAACAACAATTGTTTGATGAACTATCTTTGGTTCAAACAGATGTAGAAAATGTATATCATAAAATAGAAAAAGTAGATTTCCAAGAATTGAAAAATTATTTAAACAATCAAAATATTTCAGAAGTAGATGCTTATAAAGAGTATTATGGTTACAAATCACCACAAAAAACAATAAAAGAAATAGTAAACTTACCTTTAGAAAACTTTGATTATTTAACAGACGAATTTATTGCTGATTTTAACATAGAAATAATTAAAAATAAAGAAAATAGTTTTTTCAATAAATTTAAAATCACTGAAAGAGGTATAGAACTTAAAAACGAAAGTCCTTTAATAATTTCAGAACTAAAAGCACATATTTTAGATGGAGTGAAATATGCAAAAGAAATTCAAGAATATAGTTTGATTTCTAAACATCTACCAAATTTAAGTGCAGAAGAGTTTGAAGTTTTAGATGAGAAGTATTTAGCTCGTTTACAAGCAGTTAATAATCCAAGCTCTTTAAAAACACCTACAACAACGGAAAGACTTACTGATACTCAAATCGCCGTAAAAAATGAAACAGAAGAATTTATAAATGTAAACAATTCTGTTTATGAATTACAAACAAAAGAGGCTGATAAATCTATTTATAAAAGAATAGAAACAAATACCAACTTAAACTATTTTACCACACCGCAAATAGTAGAAGATTATTTAAAACCTTTAAAAGTAAGTAAACCAACTTTAGCTTCGTACAATTCCACAAAAAAACTTTATAAAACAGAAGAATTAGAAGATAATTTCAGTTGTATATAACAAATAACTTAAAAAATTTGCACATATTAAATAAATGTCGTATTTTTGCTGAAATTAAAAACTAAGAAAGAATGTCGCATAAAAAATTAGTAAAAGAAATATCAAAAATAACAGACTTCACAATAGGAGATATAAACGAAGTTATCGAAGCATTTAGAGATGTTTTAATGGATAAAATATCAAATGGTGAAAATATAACCATACCAAATGTAGGTACTTTTTCTCTTTTAGAGCTAAAACCAAGAAAAGCTATGCATTTTGGAACAGGGGAAGTTATCGATGTCATAGGAAGTAAAAAAGTAAAATTCACTCCGAGCATAGCTCTAAGAAACGCCGTAAAAAAATTATAATGAAAGGTTGTAAAATAACAAAATCAAAAAATGGAAAAATAAATAATGTTTTAGATAAAAGTGGAAACCCATCTACTTTATTTAAACAAATCTTCAATACACCTACACTTTCTTTAGAGGAGTCTATTGAGGCATATAAGAATATTTATTCAGAAAAATTCGCATCACAAAACATAAAAACTGCAATAGAAAGAAATAATGGTAATCCTTTAAACTTAGCACCAAATGGAAAACCATCTATTCTATACCAATCATACAAAGGTTTAGGGTATAGTGATAGTGAAGCTGAAAGGTTAGTAGCACAAACATATTCGGATGAGTTTGGAAATTGGTTTGGTAGATGGTGGGAGACAACAGAAGATGTGAGTAAGGTTGTGGATTCCCAAGGTCAGCCATTGGTGGTTTATCATGGTACAGAAAGTAGGACAGGTTTTACTGAATTTAAAAAAGGTAGAGGAAAGAGTAGTGGGATGGCTATTTTTGGAGAAGGTATGTATTTTTCTGACAGTAAAGATATTGCAGGAAAATGGGGGTTTAAGGCACAGTCAGGAGTAGACCAAGCTAGGGGGATAGCACCTAGAGTTATACCTTCGTTTTTAAATTTAAGAAATCCTAATGAAATATTAGGTTTAAAAAGCGAATACCCTAAAAATTCAGAGGAGTTAGGTTTTGATGGAGTAGTGTCAGATGTAAACTTTGGCGAGAACAAAGAATTTGTAGTTTATAACCCTAACCAAATAAAATCCGCCACAGAAAACATAGGAACATTTGACAACACTAATCCCGATATAAGATTTAAAATCGGTGAAGAAAAAACAGCAGGAGAAATAAACCAAGAACTAATAGACAGATTAAAACAAAATGGTTTATCAGAAGATGTATTTTTAATGTCAACAGAAGAGATAGATGCTAAATTAAAAGAGCTTGGTGTCAGTGATGATGTTAGAAAGCAAGTGGCTGATTATGTTAAAGGTTATTATTCAAATGCTAATGTTGCTTTTTCAAATCTAAAAGATAAGAACGTTAAGAACGTACAAGGTTGGATAAAAGCTCTAACTGATGTACAAAAAAACGGCGGAATAAAAAATGTAAATCAAGAACTTGAATGGATAGGACTTGAAGATTACTTAAATAACTATGTAAAAGAAAATAACCCAAAAGCAGGTAATATCCCTTCTTCTGTGGTTGAAGATTATATTAAGTCAAACCAGATTGAGATTGTTGATGTTAGTAAGGGAGGTATTCTTAGTTCAAAATTTGACCAAGAAAAATATGATGACATAGCGTGGCAATTAAACAATTTCTTTGAAGATGGTGAGTTTGAACCAAATGAATATAATAGAGGGTTAAGTTTACTAAATACTTGGAGAGATAATCCTAATAATTCTACATTTAAAGCTGTTGTTGATTTTTGGGATAAACAAGCTGATTTTATGGATGGTCAAAGAGAAGACCTTAGAATAACAAACGAAAACACATCTCTCGTAAGTGATGATACAAAATACTCAGGATACCAACTAAAAGGAGGAGAAAACTACAGAGAGGTGTTGTTAACAATTCCAAAAATAGGACAAGAAAAAAATAGACAAAACCAAATAGATTTTGTTGATTCTTTGAAAAAGAAGTATAACGTCAACACTGTTACAGACTTAGATAAAGTAGTAAATGATGAGGAAAGAGTTAAATGGGAAGATTTAACGACTAAAGCTAATATAACTACTGAGAAAGATAATAAATATTTTAGTAGTCATTGGGATGAGGCTAATATTCTTGCACATGTAAGATTAAATGAAAAAACTTTACCTGACGGACGTAAAGTGTTGATTATCAATGAAATACAATCAGATTGGCAAAGTGAGGGTCGTAAAAAAGGATTTGGAGATAGACAAGGAAAAATTTATGATGTAGCTTTGGGTGTATACAATGCCAGAAAAAGAGGAGACCAAGAATTAGCAGATAGAATGAGAGAAAAAGCAAATAAAGAAAAAATCTCTCAGGATGAAATAGCAGAAGCTTTAAATAAATACGGAGATTTTACAATTCCAAGACCACAAGGAGTAGTTGATATGCCTTACGCCAACACAGACCAATATGTAGGTTTAGTGATGAGAAAAGTTATGCAACTTGCTAGCCAAGAAGGTTATAGTGGGATTGCCATAGCTACAGGTCAACAATCTGCTGATATGTATAGTTTATCTAATCAAGTTGAAATTTTATATTATAAAAAGAATGAAGATGGAACTTATGAAATAGATGCTGATTTAAAAAATGGCGATAATAGAAATATAGGAGAGTTTGTAACAGAAGATAAACTTGCAGATTATGTAGGTAAAGAGGTCGCAAATAAAATTATTGCAGGAGAAGGTACAAATTCACCATCTCGAATTGACGAAGGTTATAAATTTTTAAAAGGTTTGGAACTTGAAGTAGGCGGAGAAGGTATGAAAACTTTCTATGATAAAATTGTACCTAAAGTAGTTCAAAAAGAAGCTCAAAGATTTGATAAGAATGCCAAACTAGAAACTGTTGATTTTTCTAAGCAGCCCTTGAGAGTAGAGACAATCGTTGATGGAGAAAATTACGAGTACAAGCGAGTATTAGTTGACTATTTAGGTAATATAATAGATGCACAATATGGGAGTAGATTTGAAAATGACCAAGATTATATAGATGCTTTTCAAGATGCTTACAATAATTCACAAGGGGTGACAATAAACAAAGATAAACTATCTTTAGGAGTACAACCATACTTACCACTAACACAACCTATAAAAGATTCAGTTAGTCAAGGAATACCACAATTCCAAAAAGTACTAAACAAGGTAGGAATAAATCTAATAACAAACGGGTTTACCTACAAAGATAAAAATGGAAAAGATGTGGTAGTACTAAATAAAGATACTGCTGATGATTCTGTTGCTATCCACGAATTTTCACATATTTTTAGTAAATGGCAAAAAGAGAACAGACTAGAACTTTGGAAGAAGGGACAAGACCTTGTAAAAAACGCAATAGAAAACAATGAAGTACAAGAAATTGTAGATTATGTAAAAACCACACAACCTAATTTAAAAGATGGTACAGAAGCATTTTATGACGAATTACTCCAAGAGTATATTGGAAGAGAGTCAAAGAATATGATGGACGAGCAAAAGGCTAAATCGCCTTTAATGCAATGGTTGTCTGATTTTTGGGCATCTATAAAAGATATGTTAGGTTTAACTTCTATGACACCAGAACAAGTAGCAAATCTAACATTAAAAGAATTTGCACAGGCTACTGTGGCTGATTTGTTGAAAGGTGAAAGAATTAAAGGACAAGAAGCACAAGAATACTTCACAAGAGAAGCAGATAGGCTTCCTTTAACATTAGCTGTTTTTAGCCGTCCCGAATTTGTAAAACTACAAGGTAAACAAGTAAACCCAATAACTGTGCTAAACTCGTTAAATCAAACGGGGATAAAACAAATAGAAAAAGACCTTATTAAAAAAGTAATAGAAGAAAACTACCAAGGACAAAAGAAAATATCTTATGATGAATTAGAAGCAACAGTAAGGGCTAATATTATGCCTTTGGAAAGAATTTTTACTTCTTCTTATGCTGATTATGGTATGAATAATCTTGGCGATGGTAATTACGGAGAAGCTAACACTATTATTCTAAATGCGCCAATTGAACACGGAGTAACAGGTCACTTCTCAGGGGACTTTAAAGCTAGTGGGCGACAAAATATAAAATATGTACCTAAACAATTAAACGACAATGTTTGGGTGGCGGTAGAAGAAGGTTATGAAAGTCAAGCAAATGACAATAACATTTATCAATATGTAGGAACAGCAGGAACAAAAGAAGCTGTTGATGCTTGGATTGACAATTACGAAAAACCTACAGCAGATACTTATTCTATAAATGATAAGGATTTAACTTTTGAAATAGAGAGAATTGATTACGGCAGAGAAGTTGATGAAGATTTATGGACAACTCAAATAACTCTTTTAAAAGATGGGAAAACAATAAAAAAACAAAGTGGTTTTCCTTATAATATAACAGAAGATAACGCTAAAAGACAAATTATAGATTTAGCCAATGGTGATGTTAGACGAGCAAATAAAGACATCAACAAAGGAATGTTTGGTCATATTCGTGTATGGCAAGACGGTGATATATATTATGGTGTTGAGCTTCAATCAGATTATTTTCAAAAAATTAATGCCCGAAAAGATATTATAGATAAGGCTACAAGAGAGTCGGAGGAGTTTAAAAAATTACAACAAACAGCAACTGAAATAGGAAATATTTTCAGAGAAGAAAAAGCTAAATTAGAGGAACAAAACAAAAAAGAACTGCTATATTTTGCAAAAAAACAAACTAATATAGAGTTTAAACTTGAAAAGACATTTAATGATGATGAAAAGTATAATCTAAGACTGTTTATAGATAGTAAACAAATACACACTTATAGATACAAATTTTCTGAAAATCAAAATACAGAAGAAGCTGAAAAGGAAATAATAAATTCTGATTATACAGTAGGCAAATATTTACCACAAAATGTAGTAGACTATAAAAAAGAATTAGAGAATAAAGTTTTAGAGTTAGAAAACAAGTTTGACAAAGATAAAAACGACCTAAATAAAAAAATTGAAAAAATAAAAGAGGGGATTTTTAACAAACTTTCACCACAAGAAAAACAATTCATAGCATCTCAAAAAATTTGGGAACAAAGAATGGTAAGAGAAGCAATAAAAGAAGCATCACTAAGTGGAGCAACTTCTTTGCGTTTTCCAACACCATATACCTTGAGTGTTATTGAGGGGTACTTATCAGAAGGAGCACCTTATGAAATTGAAAATGCTAATGATTCAACTTACTTAGAAGCAGGTGATAGAATTTATTATGCGGGAGAAGAATACACTGTTGTAGACTCTGATAGCACAACTATAACAATAGCAGAATCAGGTAGAGTTTCATCATCCTTAGATGAAGATATTATCTCACAAGAAGTTGATAATGCTGTTGATAATGATATGTATGAAATAGAAAATAATCTAAGAGATTTTTATACTCAAGAGGAGTGGAATGATTTTAGAGATAATTATAGCCCTATATCAGATACAGAATTAGACGAGGTTGGAAATGAAATAGAAGAAGGAGTTTTTGAAGTATCAGAAGGAAAAATAAGAGATATTGTTTCAGAATATTATAATAATATATTTACAGATGCTGAAAGTATAATAAAAGATATATATGGAAACGATGTTTGGGTAAACGGTAATACTGTAACTTGGACAGATGGAACAGCAAATATAGAAACATTGATGCAACCTTCTGAATATAAAGGACAGGGTACAAAAGATAGTTTTTCTATTGAAGATGATTTAGATGACACTCAACAAACAGTTGCTCGTAAATACGAAGAAATCGCCGAAATATTAAAAAAAGAAAAACCTGTTGAAATAGTAACAGATGAAAATGGATTTGATTGGTATGAAACAAAAATCACACCTGAAGAAATCAATAATCCTGTAATTGCTTTCCAAAAAACAATAGAACCAAACCTAACATACCAAACACCAAAAGGAGAAACATTTAACACTTATCAAGAAGCACTTCAAAACACAGATGAAGGGGATATAAAATTACAAATTAATGGTATAGAAATCGCCTCAACAAATTCAAGTACAAACATTGAAGAATTTGAAGGTGTTTTAAATCATTTTATAAAAGATGGAATTCTAACAGGAGAACGTACTTTACAACCCAACGGAGATGAAGTTTTAATTACAAGTGGAGAAACAGATGTAAGAAAACATTTCTCAGCAGACTTAGTTTCAACTGTTGCTTCTAAACTTTTAGGTGCAAGTAATGTAAAAATACTAAACGATGGTAATGTAATTATCACAAAACCTAAAAAAGATGAGTTTGTCAACAAAACAATAGACCAACTAATAAAAGAAGAAGGAATTGAAAGAGCAGTTGATATTGTTTCTCAAAGAGAGTTTGCAAAAGCTATAATACCAACAAAAGACAGAAAAGTATTAGAAGAAATTGACATTCAAGACGAAGATACTTTAGTGGCAAACATAAAAAGACTTCTTAATAAAATGGGTGTGAAAATCACTTCCATAGAAGACTACTCTAAAAAGTTTGCCAATAAAAATGATAAAGTAAGTCCTGATTCAACAGCTTTGATGGACGTGCTTAATAAAATCATGGCGTTTAAAAATGGCACAATTACAAGAGATGATTTAATTGAAGAAACAATGCACTTCATTGAGGCAACTCTTGACCCAAAAGAAACAGAAGGTCTTAGAAAAAATATTGACAAAACACCTGAGTGGAAAGAATTTTCAGAATATTACAGAGAACTTTATTCAAGAGAATATCCTGCCGACAAGGTGGATGAAATGGTAAGACGTGAGATTTTAGGAAAAGTTATGGCAAATGGTGTTAAAAACAATTTTGCACAAGAAACTAATTCTATAATTCAAACTTCGGTGTTTAATAAAATCAAAGAACTATTACAAAAGTTTTTTGATACGATTAACAATTATTTCAAACCTGAATATCAGAAACAAATAGATGAATTAAATAATTCCGTTTATGCGAGATTGATGAACGACGAGTTAAATTTAAACACGGAAATAGGTACTAAATTTAGACTCTATTCGGCATCGAATAAAATAGATTCAAAAGTATTTCAAATACAAAAACAAGCAGAAAAAGCTTTAAATCTATTGAATTCTCAAATAAAAGCACTTTCTTTAACTGATGTAACTTCAAAACAAAACTTACAAACAGCTAAAGGTACTTTAGAAAAAGCTAAAAAGTTAGAAGATAAAGCAAAATTAGAGGAACTTATAAAAACATCAGCTACAATTGTAGGTATGGTGCAAAAACAAGTCGGATATTTACAAAGAAGTGCAAAAGTAAATGAACAAAATTCATATCACTTTACAGTAGAAGAAGTTGGAGTTTACACCTCTTTAAGAAAAGAGTTTGCGGGGTATATTCTACCGAGTGTATTAGACAATTTAAAAGCTTTAGATTTAAAAGAAAAAGGGAGTGATATAAGCAATAGTGTAGAACACTTAATTTCAGAAATAGAAAAAACTACAAAAGATATAAGTGAGTTAGTCGGACAAGTAAATAACATTCAATCAGAAGCGGTTTCTGTTTTAGCTGATAGAATAGCAACAGAAATGAACTTAAACGATGAAATGAAGCAAAGATTAATTACTAACTTAGAGAATGAACAAAAAGAAATGAATTGGCTCTTTACTAACTTCGGTTCTTTAATTCACTCATCTAATATGTACCTACAAATGGCTGCCCACGTTGGTGGTAAAACTTACATTCAAGCTAATTGGGATAGTAAAGAAGGAGAGAAGGACTTTATCAACACTTTAGATGAAACAGGGTTTTTAAACAAATCTAAAGAATTTTTCAAAGACGGTTATTTGGAGAATATCTATAACGATAAAAAACGTGAAGAAGATGTTGCTAAGTTTAAATTAGATACCTATAATCGCCTCAAAAAAGAGGAGAATGAAAATTGGCAAAATGTAGAAGTGTTGCCACAAGAAACAGATTTATCTTTTGAAAAACAAGTTGAATTTGATAATCTTTTTGATGAGTTTGTAACAAAAGCATACAAACTAACACCTTTCACTGCCGACGAAACTTCGACACGTAGAAAGAAAAAAGAACAATATTCTGCTGTAACTCAAAGACATTTAAAAGAAAGTTCTACTTGGTATGGAAATATTATAGCAAGAGCAGAAGAAATAAATGGTAAGAAAGTTTACACTGATGAAATGCGATATGACATCAATCAGAAAAAGAAACAAGAAACTTATGTAAAATCTATTTTCAATAAAAGCGGTAATTTAAAAGAAGGATTAAATTCTGAAATTTCAGAGCAAGAATACCAAGATTCTTTAGAAGAAGGTTTAGAAACCACTATTGTAAAAATAGCAGACAACTTATTTGTTTCTTTAAAGGAGAATGCTTCTGATGATGCTGTTTTAGCTTTTGAGTTAAATAAAATCACCAACGAAAGAAAAGAAGAATTTAAAAATAGAAACCAAGCAGAATTTACCCCAGAATTTGAGAAGATATTCACTTCTTTAATTGGTAAAGAAGCCTTCAATTTTTTAGAGTTAAACGCTTACATAGGATTTACAGATGAATATTATAATAGAGATAATCAAGATAGTTTAACTAACAGACTTATTGAAGAAGGATTTGATGATAATGCTAAAAGAATAACTAATCTTCAAAACAGAATTAATGTTATTTTAAGAGCTAACAAGCAAATGAATAACCCTAACGAAGTTAATTATGAGGATTTAGATAGAAGTATTGGGGGTGAATTACAACAAATAAAAGATTTGTCTGAGGAGTTAAATGCAGAAAGAGAAATTGCTTATGGACTACTTCCAAAACTAGAAAAAGAAGAAACAGAACAAAAATCTGAAACTACTATAAATGAATCTTTTAAAAAACATTTAGTTAATTTACACAATATTCAAAAATTAGATTATTCCGATATTGTAACTCTTGAAGAGGAGCAATTAAAAGAAGAACTACAAAAAATAAATAAGATTTTTGATGTTGTAGATGAAAATGTAATTAGAAAAGATAAAAACTTTATAGCAGATTTAAGAAACAAAGCTAAAGAGATTTCAAAAGGATATAATCCAAAATTATCTAAAAAACACAAAGAGGTTTTTGGTGAATTGGAAGAAAATCTTTCCGAAGAGGAAGTGTATTCTATTTTAATTAACAGAGTTTTACAATATAGCTATACAAGACTTCTTCCATATTTCAAGAAAAATTCGGCAATAGGTGTAGATAAGGTTTTTGTAGATTTAAAAAATGGAATTATTACACCACAAGAATTTATTGATAATTATAACAATAAAGCTCCAGGATATGAGTATTTAAAAATTACTCCAAACTTCTCATTCCAAGAAGCAACAGAAGATAACAAGAGAAATCCGTTTTTTCAAAGAACAATTGAAAAAGGACTACCTTTATTTAGAACTTTTGAAGAAAAAACTACTTTGGAAGATGTTCAAAGAATGTCGCCAAAACAATTAATGGATGGCGGTTATTTAAATGAATATGTTTCTTTAGAGTTTATAGAGAAGTACGGCATAGATTTAGTTGAACTTTACAAGACAGGAGAAGAAAAAGCTACAAAAGAGTTAAAAAGATTTGAAGCACGAAATGCATTTCTAAAAATACAAGAGGAAACTCTAAAAGCAACAGAAATGACAGGTAAGCATAATATCTATTTAGTTCCGCAAAAAGAAAGAGGATTTTTCAGAAAATTAGAGGGTAAAAATGTCAAAGAAATGATTGACAACATAAGAAATTTCAGACAGGATGAAGTTACTTTAGGTCAAGACGTTGAGGGAAAACCCTTATCAAAAAACACTTCTAATTTTAAATCTATTCCTAAATATGGTTTTAGAAAAATAACAGATGCAGAAGCAACAGATGAACTTTTAGAATCTTACATTTGGATGCACTATCAGGCTCAACTATATAAAGCAAGAAAAGAATCTATTGGAGATATGTTTGCTTTAGGTGATAAGCTAATGAATGCAGAGTTTCAAAACGGTTTAGATGCAACAGCGACAAGAACTTATAAGTTGTTTGAAGAAAATATGAACTACAACTATTTTGGTATAAAAGAAGTATATTCAAAAGAAGTAAGCCTTCCTGTTGTAGGTAAATTTAATTTAGGAGCATTTGTAAGAGCTTTTGCTAAATGGATTTCTTTAAGAAACTTAGGATTTAACTTAACCATTCCAATTACTTCGGCTTTAACAGGTTCAGTGCAAAAAAGAATAGAAAGAATAGTAGGAGAAAGAATCGACAAAGATGCAGATAAAAAAGCAAATACTTTCTTTGGGTTACATGCTACAAATGCAATGGCAGAAACTTTAAATCTAAAATCAACAGCTAAGATTAATGTAATTGGAGAATATTTTGGATTTTTTGAATCACAAGAAAGATTTAACAATTCTAATTATGGTAAATTAGTGAGAGGATTAGGTCAAGCAGGTTTTGGTGCTCATAAAATGGCAAACTTCCCTGTAAATCCAAGAGTAGGTTTATCAGTTTTGGCTAACAATAAGTTTGTCGATGGTAAGGTGATGGAATTTAGACAATTTAAAAATTCACCTGAAAACAAAGCTAAAACAGAAAAAGAATTAAGAACAGAGTGGAAAAACTACAAAGATATGTTAGACATAATCCAAGTAGATGAAAAAACAGGAAAACTATCTTTTGATTATTCTGCAATAGCAACAGAAAATAACATTACAGAACAAGAGGCGGAAAAATTAATAAAAGATGTTGTCCCAATTATAACTCGAAGAATTGATTTAGCTATTCAAGATATAGACCAACAGATAAAACCTCAAGACAAGTCTTTAATTGCTCGCCACGCCTTGTACAGTTTCTTAGGTATTCACCGTTCTTGGTTATTCTTGGGATTACAAAGAAAGTTTAAGAGCAGACACGATTCTTTAATTTCAGGATACGTTGAAGAGGGTAGTTGGGCAACTTTACCAAGAGTTATTACTTCTATTATTCAGGATGCCCGCCAAGGAAAAATAAAAAACATTATCCAATATGTAGAAGAAAGATGGAAAACAGGAGATGAAACAACTAAAAAGAATTTAGTAAGAGGAATAACAGAACAAACTGTTTTAATAGCCTTAGTGGGATTATTAGTTCAAGCTATGAAAGAAATGGACGACGATGATGAGGATAGTTACGCTTTCAAACTAAGTAGTTATTTCTTAATGAGAACTACCAACGAGATTGCTTCTTCATCTTCTCCTTATGCGCTTCCAAAATCGGCTTATGATGCTTTAGAAGGAATGGTTGTGGGTCTAAACTCAATAGAAGTTGTAACTCAGTCAGGGGATTTATTTTTCGGCGACGAAGAAGTGAAAAGAGGTCGTTTTAGAGGACTTACAGAAAGAGAAAGATATTTGGTAAGACACATGCCTGTCGTCAAGGAGTATCACAATTTATATGATGACTTGGACGGACAGATTAAATCATATAACTACCATAACTTTATTGAGTCAGGAAACTTAGACTGGACACTCTACAACAACTTGAAGGAAAGAGCCGATATTAAGTAAGATTAAAAATTAAAGAAAGATTAAAAATTCCTTTGTAAATATTTGCAAGGGAATTTTTTTATTTGTATATTTGCTGTAAATAATAGGATAAATGACTAAAAGAAGTGATAGATTAGGAGAAAAACACATGACTCACTAGTGTACGAAGCAATGTATAATTATAAAGTAAAAACAACAGATTAAAAAGCTAAAAATGGAAGACAAAGAATTATATTTAACTTTTACAAATGCTCCTAAAATAAATGGAGAATTCATATATAATCCTAACAATTTAACTCAAACTTTTGTTAATTTAGATGAAAATTTTGATGATTGTACAGGGGTTTATTTTTTATCCTTCAATCTCTTCTAAAACCAATTCTTCTATCTTACCAATATCTTCCCAAGAAAAAAGTTCAAAAATATTAATCTCAGAATCTTCAACAAAAATAGATTCTATTTCAAATGAAGGAGCACATCCAGGATGACCACTCATATCATTATAGTACATTACACTATCTTCTCCGCTATCATAAATACCTTCTATGATAAAATCTATACCTTTAAAGTTTATTGTTACTTGCATAATTATTTATTTTTATAAATCTGTTCTATTTTTTCTTTCGCTGAATTATACATTAAATCTAATATTTCATCGGAGATAGTATTGTTGTTTTCTCTAATCCATTTATAAGCTTTAAATAACTCTTGTTTCTTTTCAGAAATAACATCTTGTTTACTTTTGAAAAATGGTTGCATAAAGTTTAACATACTTGTCTATTATAAAATTGATAAATGTTCTTTCTTGTACTATCGTTTCCTGACATACCGCACAATTTTTTAAAAAATTTAGTATCTACTTTTAGTTTTTCAACAAAATCGGAAAATTTGTAAATAGTTAAATCTCCTTTTAATCTTCGCCTAGATAAAAACATTGCAAATCCGTATAAAAACATATCGTAGTGATTGAAAGATTCTTTTAAGTAATTATTACTTTCAACAAGTTCTTTAAAATCTTGTATAATCAATTCGTTATTAAATAACAAAGCTGTCTCAATATAAGAATAAGAAAAAGCATCACTATAATCTTGCTCACCTTTAAAATATTTTTCTAATACGTCTAAGTCTCTTTTATTTCTAATTCTTGTTGAATAATCTTTGTAGTCGTATATTTTTATATTAAATTTACTTTTTAAAAGTAATCGAAATCCCCTATCTAAAAAATCTTTTAGGTTAAACCCTCCATAATTTTCATTATAAAGTTTCCACAAATTAAGGTTAAACATCAAATACATCAACTGATTATCTTTTAATTCAGTTGTAATCACTTTTAAATAAACAACTGTATCTTTTTCTAAATTACTCCAATTTGATAAAAGTCTGTTAAAACCATCGAGTAGATAGTATCTATCTCCTTCTCTATAAGCATAAAATAAATTAGATAAAACCCCTGATTGTTTGCATAATTTAACTTCTACATTATCTTTCGTAATATCATCTACATATTTTAATCTGCTGTCAAAAGTGTTTAAATCTTCTTCTTTATACCAAGATTTTACTAAATCTCGTAATTCAAAAAGGTTTACAGAATGTAACTCAAAATCACATTTTAATATGTTATCATAATTTTTTTCTAATAATTTCATAGTTTAAAGTTTTTAAATTCCGCCGTAAAAAAGATTAAGACAGAACAAAGATAAATAAAATATTCCAAACACACAACAAAACATTGTAATTTATAATGATTATAAATAAAAATTCCGCAAAAAAAAGACCTAAGAAATTAATCAAAGGTCTTTTTGTTTATATTAAATTCTTATCTTTAAATTTTAAATAATTCATATAAGCACTATTACTTATTTCATAAACATGATTACAATCATCACAATTCATAAGCCTCTTAATAGTACCCATAGCAGTGACATTATTTTTAAGCAAGGTATTTTTTTCAGAACCACAAGAAGGACAACTGTGTTTTAAATTATTTCCTAATACCCCTGCGTGTATATTTGGTTTAATATAGTTTTGCATAGTTAGAAATACATCCTCTAAAACAATAATATCCATTTCACAGTATTTTATCATTGCTTTCAGAGCGTCTTTATCGCCTTGCATACATTTAACCCACATGTTAAAACCTTCATGTTCTAATTTAGCTCCAACTCCTAAAAACTTAGCAATGTAATCAAGTTTGTTAGAATTAAAATTAAAACCACTTTTAGCCTTTTTAAGAGTGTCTAGTGTCCTATAGTTAGGGAACATAGGTATTCTATGATTTATACACCTTGTACGTATTTTTTTAAGGTCAAATCGGTCTCCATTATGCCCAACGAGTTCGTCGGCAGTATTTGCCACTTTTATAAACTCTTCTAAAAGTTTTTTATCGCACATTTCTTTACCCCAATCTAAAGTATATACTTTATCTTCTCCTTCCCACTTGTAAGAAATACAGATAATTTTCCAATCTTGTATAATGTTTTCAGGGGATAGAGTTATATTCCATCCTATTCTCCACGAATATACAATCATCGCCGAAGTTTCGATGTCAAAGAAAAGACGTTTAACCTGATGTTGTCCCTCTCTCATTTTTAATAGAGTTCTTTCTTGTTCTTTAGATAATCTATATCTATTCCTTAGATTGAAAGATAAACCAAGAGTTTCTACTTCGGTGTCTTTTAGTCGATACCTTCTGTTTTTGTTTTGCATCTATTATTTATTTAATTTTTATTATAAGTAAGCCGTAGAACAAAGTATTTCAGGGTATTTATTACCTTTCATTAATTCTTCCACTGTTGTTGTAAATCCATCTTCTTCTTGGAATGTAACTTTTATTTCTTTCCATTTTTCTTGCGGAATTTCTACAACAGAATCAATTTCATTTTCGTCACACATAGTTTCTTCTACGTACCATTCTTTAGCTTCATTTTCATTACCATCAAAGCAAATGTGTGTTGTTTCTCCTTGCTCTTTAATTTCAAATACTTTCATTTTGCTAAAATTAATATTGTGTTCTCATTAGCTCTATTACATCCCAAGCATCTTCTACAGCATTGTGTGAGACTTCTCCACCTGTTTTAGCCCTTTCTTTACAAGTTGTTAAGTTAGGTAACGATTCATCATTTACCCAATCTGTAAAAAGTATTGTTGGGTCTATAATTCTTTGACGGATTTTAAACACTTGTTGCCACCTATGTAATTTCTCAATAAACAGTTTATCAAAAGTTCCAAAATTTTTACCTGCAATAGTTAAGTGTGATTTAGTAATATTACTTTTTAGAGTAGGATAAGATACACCATCTATAATTTCAATCATTTTATTTGTATCAAACTGATATAAAGAACTATCTAAAATATTATGTTTAAATAGAAATCTAAATAAGTGTTGTACAACTTCATCTTCACGGCAAAAAATCATACCTGTTGTTTGTTCAATTTGTTTTTTACCTTCCTCACTAGAAGTATTCCAATCATTGATTGTAGCTATTAAATCCTTATTTAGATTTAGAGCAAATAATCCACCTGCAATTTCTTCTCGTACAATAGCACAATGGAATTTAGGAATTTCGTTAAAAGGTAATTTTTTAGTTGTATCCTCAACTATTACACCAATACTTAATATTTGGTGATTTTCAGGATTTAATCCTGTGGTTTCAATATCGATTGATAAGTACTTCATTTTCAATTATTTAATTTATTTTCTCAATTTTAATAGTTCCTAAATTACCACTTGGTAAAGCTTCAGAAGAATACACATTATCCCAATTATTATCAATAGCAAGTCTATGTAAGATAGTGCGATAAATTTGATATGTATTGCCAATAAATTCACTTCCATTATATCCTAAACTTGCATTGTCTAATAATCCAGGAAGGAGTACTTTCTTAGTTTGTCTTAATAGTTTTTCAGAATTATTTCTTCTTTCTATCATTATGTCAAAATCAATTCCTCTTAACATTTCTTCTAAAGTAAAATGTAATTCCATCTGACCTGAAGCAAATCTACTAATATCTTCCAAACAATTAGCAATTAATCGCATTTGAGCTTCATTTAACTCAATTTTATATTTTGTTTCTTTTTTCATAATAATGATTACAACTTTTAGTTTTTAAATTATAAGGCGGATTTGAAAAATAACTTTGTCTAAGTTCATTAGGTTTTGCTGTGAACCTATAACACGTTTCTTTTAGAGGACAGTCTTGACCTGAACACATTGAAATATCAGGCATAGTTGTTTAGTTTTTTAGTTAATAATTCAATTTGTCTTTTTATATCTTCTTTTTCGGCGATTTTTTCACGTTCTATTTTTTCTAATTGCAATTGAATTTCAGTTCTTATCCAACTTTCAAGTTTTTCGTCGCCGAAAGAAAGTAAAAACAGAGGGAAAGAAGAAAAGTCATTATTATCCCAAGACTCATAAGGTATAGGGTCTGTATTAAAAATAACAATACGTTCTCCATCAACTTTAAAGCTATAATAATCTAAAAAGCTCTCAAACCCTTGTGGACAATATTCTGAATTATTACCTAATAAAGAGATATAACAATTCTGTTCTGAAAGTTCTTCTTCTCTACCTGATAATAAGTTCATTATTTGCCAAACTTTTTCTAAATCTAATTTCATAATAATTGTTCAAGGATACCCTGTACACTTGGCTCTTTATAGCAGGGAGGAATTGAACTTTCCTTTTTTAAGTTAAACATTTTTTTGATTCTCTATGTATTTTTTAACAGTTTCTTCTGAAACATGTCCTACACTACCTGCGTAATAACTCCTTGTCCATAAACAAGGTAATCTTGATTTTAGCTCAGGAAACATTTCTCTAAGTTTAAAAGATGTAAAACCTTTTAGCTGAGAAACTATTCTATGTACCGAATCCTTTACAGATGCTTTTACAAATACGTGTACATGGTCTTCCATAGTTTCCATTGCTTCTACAATATAACCCAATTCTTCTGATTTTTGTAAAATAAGTGTGTTTAGTTGTTTTTGTATTTCTTCTGAAAGCACTTTTCTTCTGTATTTTGTGCACCACACTATGTGATACTTCAATTCTGATTTTGTTGGCATAATTTATTTTTTGGCAAAGTTAATTAATATTTTTGTAATATCCAAATTATTATAACAACCACTGTTAAACTTTTGGAAGTATTAATTTAAAGTAGTATATTTGCACTATGAAACTAATGAAAACATATAAGTTTAAATTAAAACCAACTAAAAGTCAAGAAATTATTTTTAATTCTTGGATTAATGCTTCTCGTTTTCTTTACAATCTCGCATTAAATGAACGTATTATGGTTTATGAAATGCGTAAAAAATCAGTTTCTAAATACGACCAATACAATCAATTACCCGAACTTAAAAAACTATATCCTTGGTTAGGAGAAGTTTATTCAGATACTATTCAAGAAGTTTTAGACCGTTTAGAAAAAACTTATCAAAACTTTTTTAGAGGCACAGGATTTCCAAAATTCTCTAAAAAAGGAGAGTATAACTCTTTTACTTTCAAACGCTCTTTTAAATTTAATGAAAAAACTATTAAGTTACCTAAAATAGGAGAAGTTAAATATTTTAATTCTCGTGAAATAGTTGGAACACCAAAAACTGCTACAATAATAAAAGAAGATAATAGCTGGTTTATTTGTATAACTGCTGAATATGAAACTCCGTTTGAAACTGTTGAGGTTGATAACCAAAATCCAATAGGTTGTGATATGGGCGGAATTAGGTTTTTAGCTTTATCAAATAATACATTTATTGATTCTCCTGAATTTATGAAACCTTTTGAAAGTGAATTAAGAATCTTACAAAGAAAACTAGCTCGTCAAAAGAAAGGTTCTAAATCAAGAGAAAAAACTAAACAAAAAATTAGAAAAATTTACAAAAAAGTTTCTAACAGGCGTTTAGATTTTCTGCACAAAGTTTCCACAAACTTGTCAAATGAATATTCTGTTGTATATATTGAAGACTTAAAATTGCAAAAAATGCAACAAAATGGATTTTCAAATATTAACAAAATGATGTCTGATAAAAGTTTTGGAAATTTTAAACTTCTTTTATCTTATAAACTCAAAGAACGTGGTAAACATTTAGGTCTTGTTAATCCTGCTTACACTTCTCAGACTTGTAATGCTTGTGGAACTGTTGATAAAAAATCAAGAATATCTCAAGCGGAATTTGTTTGTACAAGTTGTGGAAACATAGATTTAGCCGATATTAACGCTTCAAAAATAATATGCAGTAAGGGCATTACTGAGAGTACAAAACGTAAGACAATAGTCTAAGCGTGTACTCAGAATCCCACTTGCTTTTAGCTGTGGGAGTTGTCAAATCTTTATACCATTTTTATCTCTATAATTATTCTCTAAGTAATACCACTTTAATTGAGGGTTTACAGGTCTATATTGCTCTTCATAGTCAATAATAGCACCTAACCACTCATCACTTACTTCTGATAATTTAACATATTTTAAAGGTTGTCTTCCATCAATTCCTCTACCTCCTCTATAAATATGTTCTCTTAAAACCTCAAAAGGTTCATCATCAAAAAGATAATTAGTTTCTACAAGAGATAAATCTTTACCTCCATATCTACCATAATCTAAACCACCATCAACAATTGTTTCGTTTTCACAAGAGCAGGTTTTATAGTCATGTCTGTGATAACTAACTAAAATTTCACCGCAATTTAGGCATTTTACTGAATTATATATTAATTGTTTTTCCATTTATCTTTTAGTATTAAATCCCAATAACAAGTCTTTTTCTCTTCTCCATTTGAATAAGAAGTCCAAATACATGGAAATTCTTCTCTTACTTGTTTTAATCTTTCTTTTACTGTTTTCTTTTTGTCCGTGGCATAATTATAGTAAAGCCAGCACTCCCAAAAATGAACATCGTGTTTAGGTCTAAACATTAAAGCAATTTGATAACCAAAGAAAACAAAACTCCAAATAGGATTCCACTCATGTCTAAAATCTGTTGAAGTCCATTTAGTCTTCCATCCTAAACCACAAAAATTAAAACCTATTTTTAAAGGAACAGGGTAGGAACATTTCATTTTACTTTTATAAATCTCATCAAATGATTTTACTGTCTTTTTATATTCAGGATTTCTTTCATTAAAAGATTTAACTTCTTTCATTTCATCTAATGTAGCTTTTATAGCTCTTTTAGGAGTGGCTTTAACCCATTTTCGAGGTAGGAAATATGGAACACCAATAGCAGTTTTACCTATATATAATTTTGGTAAAAAGAATTTAAACGGAGAAAAATATACTTTCATCCATTCAAACTCTCTTAAAAACCAATATAATTTAGAATATTTATATTTCATTATTTTAAACTATTAATCACTTCATTTCTTTTTTGTGGAGTAAGGTTAAGAAACAGTTCTGTCATTTCTTCTAAATCTGACTGAGTTACAATATCAACTCTTTCATAATCTTCCCACTTCAAGCCTCTTCTATTACACTCATCTAATAAATCGTTATCATCATAATCACAAAGTTCTTTTTCATTACAATCTCCAACCTCGCTTTCTTCAATCATATCAAGAAATATTTCTGCAAAGTTTATTACAGCATTTTTAGGAATTTCTTTTAAAAGTTCTTCCCAATCTCCTTGCCTTAAGGAGTTTAATAATGTATCAGCTTTGTATATATCTCTACTTAAAAGAAAATTAAAAAAAGTTTCTAAAAACTCATCTTCTCTGATTGATAACTGCCAAACTTTATCTATTTCTTTTATAAATTTTTCTATATCGTTTTGTTTTCTAATTATCATTTTTATAAAGAATTATAGTTAAGAATTTATTTTTACTAGCTATTCCTATGAAGTCAAAATCACCAGTTATTATTTCATTATGTATAGGAGATTTTTTAAAACCTTGTACAGCAGACTTAGGATTTATATAATTATAAGAAACACATTCAGATATTCTTAAATTATCGCCTAAATGAGATTTTACTTGTTCAAATCTATCATTAGCATAAAAGTGACCTTTTGTTTTAAATTCATCAGAGTTTGATACATTTTCAGAAAGCCAATTACAATGTTTAGCACAAATATCATTTACAATATTTTCGCCAAAAACTAAAGAAGACAGTCCTAAAGAAATTCTATATTCATTAATATAATTAACAATAGAGTAATCATAGTCTTTTAAAGTATAGACAGTATATTCTATTGAAACAGTTTTATTTTCATCTCTTTTAAAAAGAGAAAGTATCCAATTAATTAATTTTTTCATTTTATAATCTTTTTTCAAAATGTTCTATGCATTTTTTAATACCTATTTCTAAAGCTTTTGTTCTACCAACTATTCCTGAATTATTATAGAAAGGTCTTCCAACAATAGGATATTCTTTTACTTGATAACAACAAGTAACATATTTAAAATGTCCTCTCAAAGGAAGTCCAATATAATAACCATTTTCTTCTAAAAAATCTAAAATATTTCCATTAGAAAAATAAATGTATTTAGCTGTGTTGTCTATAATGGGTAGCCCTAAATCGTGAGCTATTTGTTCAATATCATATTCACAAAATTCATCGTTTTCTTTACACCACTCATAAAAAAGTTTCTTTACTTTAATATTTTCGCCAAAAAGGTGATAAAGTCCTACACTATTATTCATAATTAATAGCTTAATAAAATTATAGTATTTTCTTCATAATCTTTTTTCGCCGATTGAGCTTCTTCTAAAGTATCAAATGTTTTAATATAACTCATTTCATTTCTTGTTAATTTAGAATCCCCTTGCTTTGCAATAATTGTTTCCGTTGCAAATAAGCTAAACTTATGTTCCATACTTTTCTAAAAATTTGTTTAGTAATTCTTCTGTTGTTTTAAATTCAGGTTTTAATTTTTTCATCCGCCAAATACCTTCTTTATAACTTAGAGTGTTTTCGCCGACAAAAGAAGCAAAATCAGCAGCAAACTTTTTACTATAATTATCAACAGCACTAATTAATTCTTTATAATTAGTGTAATCATGTTTTGAATCTACTTCTATATGAGAATGGATTAACTTATTTATTTGTTGTCTTCGATTCATGACTTTTAATTTTTTCTACAAATATACTGATTATCTTTTAATTGTGCAAACTTTTGAACAAGTTTTTCTGTTTTACAATCTTGACAATATAAAAAATACTTTTGTTTAAAATCTTTATTAATCCACTCACTATTAATTATCATCTTCTTCTAATTTTATTGGTGCTTGACTTCCTTTAACAACAAAATCTTTAACTGTCTTACAATACCCCACTGTATTTTTTAAACAATAAGGCGTTTCTTCTACTTTACTACAAATATAGTCCGAAGCATCATCAACAGATAGGTAGCCATACCCACATAAACCACCAACCCATAAACTTAAATTTCTTAAAAACACATGAGCTGTCTGTTCTCTTTCAATTTTATCAAAAGTTTGGTCAATAGCTCTATAAATTCTATCTAAATCTTTATCGTCAACAGATTCTAATTTTTTTATTTCTCCTGTAAAAGGTTTAAACTCATTAATCTTTCCACCTCTTACAGTCCAAGTTTTAGCTTCATTGTAAGGTCTGTAACGTATGTTTTCATCCCATGATAGGTAAAGGGGTAAAATCGGGTTTTGACTACTACCATCGAAGCCCTTTATTTTAGAAAACCTATAAGAAATACCATAAAAATAAGATTTGAACTCATCTACTGATTTTACAACAGGTATCTTCCACAGTGTTTTAGTCCCTTTCCCACTTGGACTGATATAAGCACAAACACATTCTTGAAAATTATTAAAAATCCAATCTCTTAACTCTGATGCAAATTCAGGAATCTTGTCGAATTCGAGGCATAAAAGACCGTTGAAAGAAATTATATCTGAATAACTTCTCCCAAGACCATTTGTTTTAACACAAGGAGTAAAATAAAAAAGCTGTTGTTTTAACTCTTGTTTTTCTTTTTCATCAGCAACTTGAATTTTTTTAAACAACTCTTTTATGTTATTTTGTGGGTCTCGGTTGGCTTCGATAAACCTCTCTAAAGTAATTTCTCCTAAAGGTTTAGTTATCTTTACGTTGGCAGGATAAAAATAGAAAGAAGGGTTACTCATAATTAATTTCTTATAGCTCTAACTCATACATTACATAGCCACTTTCTGTCTTGTTTTCTTTAGCTCCGATAACATTAAAAGATGCTTTTTTATTATTAAAAATAAAGTCAACTTTCAATTCTTTTTCGTGACATATAAGAGTAAAATCAGTTTTTAACCACTTTGTTTTCTCACCTACACTATTAGTAATTAAACATCTATCATAATGTTCTGAAATTTGGGAAAACCCTATTGTTGATATAAGTAACAACAGAAATAATAATAATTTTTTCATTTTAATAACTTTTTAAGTTCATCAATTCTAAATCTACAACTTGCTTCTGAATAAACACTATCTTCATTTTCTATCTCTTTTTCTAACTCTTTAATTCGCCGTAAAATAAAAACTGAAGAAATATATTCTAAATCACTATCAAAAATTCTATCATTACTCCAAGTAACCTCAGATAAAATATTAAAGTCTAAATCTTTTTCATCTGTTCCTATGTTTAGGAAGATTTTATTAGGTATGTTTTGCATTATTTTATTATTTCTGTAAAACTTCTATACCAATCATTTAAAGGTCTGCTCCAAATTTTACCATTTTTACCTTTATAAATAATTGTTAAAGGATATTTTTCAGTATTTGTTTCATTTGCTATTGCAACAACCTTATACTTAATACCATTAGTATGTCTCCACTTGGATTTTATTTTAGGGATTTTCATAACTTCTTTTACTTCTGAATTGTTTATATTTAAATATAAATTTGAGTTCTCTTTTTCGTAATGTTCTAATCTTTCAGGATACCATAACATATCTTCTTCATAATCAATTCTTGATAAATGTTGCATCATAGTTTCTTTTGCCATAATATTATTATTTTTAATTTTCTTCTACAAAGGTACAACAAAAAATCTGTTCTACCAAATATTTATTGTTATTTATATTGATTCTAAATTATAGTTCGTATCTTCTGTTATATTCTAAAGCATCTTTAATTCTGTTTAAGATGAAATCTAAAATGTGTGTTATTATTGTTTTCATAATTTATTTTTATAATTCAACAAGTATCTCAAATTCACTTAATGTAATATAAAACCCTCTTGATAACTCTTCTAAACTTTCTAAGGTTAAGTCTACCCAAGTTTCTTGAAAATAATATTCAAAAAACTCCTTTCTTTGAATAAAAGAATTTTTCAGTTGTGGTAGAATTTCTATTAATAATAACATATCAGAGCCTTCTACAATACCACTATTTACTCTTAATAATCTTCTCATAATTTATCTTTTATTTTATAATATTTATCTGAATCTAATTGTGATATATTTAATTTCAGTTCTTTAATCTTTTTTACCTCGCCGCCAAAAAGAAATAGGACAAAATAAAAACCGCAAAAAAGAATTAAAAAAGACAGAAATAAATTCTTCAACAAAGATACAAAACAAAAATGAGACTTACAAATAAAACTTCGTAAATCTCATAATTTAAATTGTTTCTAAATAGGAGATAATTTCTTCGATAGGTAAATCAAGAGTGAAACACTCTGTTATACCTTTAAAATATATATTGGGTACATATTTCATACTCTTATATGTTTTTTTCAATCTCTCTTCTATCTTTACTATATTGTACCCATCCGATAATATTTCTAAATGTATTTCGTAATTATAAGGTAGTGTATTTTTCTTTTTAAACCTATTATTAACTGTTGTAAAAGTTCTTCCAATTTTATAAAACTCTTCCTCTTCGTTCCAACACCTTATGATGTAGACTTTAAAAGAGTCAAAGTTTTTAGACTCTAACCCTACATTTATCCAATTTGTATAACTCCATCCTGTTGGGTTCTCAGACATAATATTACTATTTTTATCATTAGAACACTTCTTACAACCTACTCCACTACTGTGTTGATGCTTATAGATTTTAAAATCTCCATGCTTTCTACAAGTGACTGTTATTTTTTCTTTTGGTTTTGTATATAATGTTTTACTATAATCATAGTAATCACCATGTAATTTTTTAAATTCATTTATGCAAAAAGCTGTTTTATCTATACTATTACATATATTAGGTAATCTACCCTTCAACATATTATCAGGTAACATTTCAAATAATAAATTATCTTTTTCTACAAGAATTCTTTTTTTTGAATTTTCATACTCAGATAATATCTTATATGGGACACTATTATTATGCACTTTATTTAATTCATTAAGAAAAGTTACATTACTTTTTGATAGCTTACTCGATGTTGAAACTCTACCACATTCTGTACATCCATATTTGTAATGTTCTACGGCTCTGATATTAAAATCTCCATGAATAGGGCAAGTTACTATAATAAAATCTTTTGATTTCAGATATTGTGTTTTTTCATAAGTGTATTTAAAATTATGTATAATAGAAACCTTACTTATATATTCACTTTGATTAATTCTTTTATTCATAGTTACTTTAGCTTACAAATACAGAAAAGCCTGAACAAAAAGTGATACGAGCACTTAATGAACAGACTTTTCCAAAAAATTTATAAATATCTTCAATGTAAATTAGGCTCGTATTTCTAATTTACAGCACAAATATACAACATTAATTTTAAATATACAAATGTTTGTTAAAATTTTAACATTTTAATGCGTCTCGGCTACATTATCACCTACTTGTGTTTCACAAGCTAACTCTACATTTAATTTTAATTGATTGTTTACTCTTTTCATAGCTTCGGATATTATATTTTTAGTTTTTTCAACACACTCTAAATTAACAACATACAAGCTATCGTCGTGACTTTGCGTAACAGGAAAAATTCCCATTTGAGTACAATTCCAAACCCAAATATTAAAGCAATATACTGCGCTTGACTGGTTTATAACACTGAAAATATCCTTTGAGTTACGTAAATAGTAAAAAAATCTTGAAATTGGGTTATATACCCAAGTTTCATCGCCCACTTTTTTAAGTTGAAATTGCTCTGTTACTACTTTTACTGCAAAATGAATTTGCCAATATGCATCTATAAGTTTTTGAGCTTCTTTCTTAGATATTTCTAAATTTCTTCCAAGAGTTTCTGCCCCAACATTATATAAACTAGCATAGTTACAAGTCTTCCCTTTACTTCTTACATTTTTTAAATGTTTTAGTAACTTATCTTGCTCTTCTTCGGGCAAAGATAATAATCTCCTTACTTCATCTGTTGGTTTGTATAGTTCGCTAAATGTTTCTACATCTAATTCCGAATTTTCTTTTTTTGCCGACTTAAAAATATAAAATACTTCTTCGTCAGTTGTCATAAGACTAGCAAACACAGAAATTTCCGTATGTGGGTCAAAGTAAGGCATTTGTGTTTTCTTAACTCTTCCTTCATTAATCGGAAATATATAGTGGTCTGAAGTACGGCTTTCAATTCCTGAAAGGTCGCTTTGAACTATTTTATTACCTTCCCCTGCCACAAGACATTCTCTAATCCATTTACCATCTCTAATATCACCTCTGCCTGTATAGCGTGGCAAGTTCACTATAATCGAATGTTGCCACCTCATAGTAACAGCTAAGGCTTGTAAACCTTGAGAAATCATATCATTTTCATCCTTATTTGACAAAAATGATTTTAATATTCCAATTCTATGAGTTAAGACAGTAAGTCCGTCAAAAGCTTCAATTGCAGGTTCTTTTTCAGCTAATTTTAAAACACTTGGGCAAAGCATTTTATCCTCAGTCATAATTTGCTCTACTATTTTTACTTCATTAGTTTCCTTATCTCTATTATGCTTAAATGTTTTAGGAATCCACCCGAGACTATAAAACCACTGCTTTTTTTGTACAACAGAATTTGGATTTGGCTCTTCATACCCAATAATCTCTTCTATAATACCATCGTAGTCATCACTTAAATTACAACCACGTACAAGAGTCATCCACTTTTCACCAGCAACAGATAGAGAGCCATCTTTTTTAAACATATTTTTAGGCTTACTTCTCTTTACCTTTATTGGTATTTTAGGCATAGCCTCTTTTAATTGTTGTATTTTTTCTTCTTTTAAGGATTCAAAATAAGCTAAGTTCTCTTCTGTCTTTTTTACATCAACTTTAATCTTTTGCTTTTCTTGCATAAAAGAGCAGTCCATAATCCAATTTAAGAGGTTTATAAGCCTTATTTTGTCTTGTGGGTTGTCTTTATACATTAAATCTAATTTAGCTTTTAAATCTTCCCATAAAAGGATATTTATGCGGGTATCTTGCTCACATCTGTGTACATAAACTTCATAAGATTGATTTTCCCAATCCTCTACTTTTGGTTTTGGTACGCCGTAATCCTCTCCAAAATTAGCTAATCCGAATTTTTTACCCTCTTTTGCACGAGTTGGATATAACCACCAAGATAAAGCTAACGAATCAATAATAGTAGCGGTAATAGTAAAACCGAAAATTTTCTCAAGTACGGGCTTATCGTAACGTCGCCCGTTATGCATTACTATTGTGTTATTAGGGTTACAAAGTACTTTTTCTACATCTTCTCTCTTATTTGTAGATTTAATGTTCCACTTGTCTTCACTTTTCCAACCAATAGAAAACACATGCATTTTAGAAGCCTTTTCGTAAAGACCATCTGTTTCACAATCTGCCACATATACATTATCTAAGTTCATACCTTCACTAATCCTTTATTTTCTACCATTTTTCTCTGTTTTTTATCCTTTTTTCGGCGAAATTCTGATTATCTTTAATAATATAAAGTTGTTTAATTCTCTGTTCTGTCGTACAAAACATTTTAGACCACAACTTACAAAGGTATAAGTCGTTCATATTTAAAGTATTCCACCAAAGTTTTTCTTCTTCTGTTAGGTCTTTGTATTCCATCTGTTTTTTTACGGCAATTTTAAACCTCTTCAAAAGGAAAATATTCTACATAATTAGGGTTAAATATTCTAACTGATTTACCACCTCCAAAGTGAACTGCATAAGAAGTTAAATTTCCATATTTAGGAGCTAAAAATTCTTCAATTTCAATAACATCTCTTACACCTACTTCGTATCTATCATAATCTTCTCTTGCTCCGTCTCTATCTTGTACAGAACCTACTTGTTTCCAATTAAATAAAATTAATCTTACTCTTTCCATTTCTTTTTTATTTTTCTTCCGCCGAAAATTTCAAGTCAAAATCAACCGACTGTCTTACATAAATCTTTTTACTATCTAAACACTGATATATTACACACTCACTCCACACATCATCTATTTGCATTTCACCTGCGTTGAGGATTATGTAATCACCTTCTTTTTTCTTGTAATGTTTATATATTACGTCCATAAATATCGTCTGTGTCTAATTAATAATTCTAATTTTTCTTGTGCTTCATCAGAACTAGCATCAAAATCTTCGTTTTCTTTCACTTCTTTCCAAAAGTCTAAATTTGGTTCTCCTTCAATAACTATTCTACCTACTTGCATTACACCGTTTTGGTAAGTCATTATTTCTCCTGTTTTTTTGTGTTTAAATGTTTTCATTTTATAATTTCTTTAAATTCCCAATACCAATTCCACTTACTATAACATCTTTCATTTTCTTCTGATAACCAAGTGTATCTTACTCTATATCTTTGTTCTTTTATTTTAATTTTTTTCGGCAAAAAAGAAAAAACAAAAAACTGAAAATAAAGCCAATCGTCAGACATAAAGAAACCTAAAAAGCTCCATATATCTCTTTCTCTAAATTTATTTAATAGTTCTTTTTCCATTATAATTTCTCTTTTATTTTATTAGCTATAAATTCCATACCTTTATCGTTAGGATGTGACCCAATAGCACCATTATTAGGATATTCATCCCATGCAAACATACTGTTATTATTTTTCATTTCAGAAATATCTACTAAAATATATCCTTTTTCAAAAGCAACTTCTTTTATTATCCTATCTTTTTGAGAAGGTACTTCATAAGGAGTGTTATTTTCATCAAAAACATACTCTGACCAAACAGTTGTTACTAAAATAATCTTATTTGTATAGTTGGAATAATATTCTGTTAAATCTATTAAAGCGTCTTTGAAATTAGATACGTCTGAAACATTTTCACCTATTTTAAAAATAATATAATCGTAATGTTTTGATGTCACAAAATAGTAATGTTCAACACTACAATTAAAGTTATTTTCCCAAACAGCTATGTTTTTTCTATCTAAATTTTTAGAAATTAAACTGCAAAAATCTTTATCAGGTGCTGATGCAGCCATGCCCCAATTACCTGTCCATTCACCTATTGGAGGAGATTGTGTTATAGAATTACCTATAACTAGTATTTCTTTCGGTTTTACTATATCTTCTTCTGAGCAAGATATAAATAAAAATGCACTAATAATAAAGATTAATTTTTTCATAATTTAAAATGTTTAGCTACTTCTGCTCCAAACTCCATGTCATTAGGAAATTTAGCTCTTAATTCTTTTAGTTGATTTGTTACTTCTTGTGCGCCTGATATGAATATACTTCTCTCATATACATTTTTGTCTTCTAAATCATCATCTATTCTGATGGGAAATAATGTTTTTGCTTTTTGCTCTAAAGTCATAATTTTACTAATTTAAATATTCTACCTTTTTCTCCGTAATAGTCTTTTACAAAAACATCTTTGTTTAGATATTTTAATATCTCTGATTTCTCTGTTATTACATCTAAATCTGTTTTTAATTCTTTTTTAAGCCGATTTATGAACTCTTTATCAGGCTTTTTCTTATCTTTTTCCGCCGACAAAAGAAATAAAACAGAAGAATGAACTTTAAAATCAAAACTATTTAACATATAATAATCTTTGGTAACATAAATCTGTTTTGTATTTACATCTGAAATTGTTAGTTTATATTTTTGCATCACTCTTCAATTTTAATATCCAACATTTTTAAAGCAAAATCAGTGAACTGAGAATTAGACCCTAAATATTTCTTTCCAAGGTAAACTAAAAAAGCTACATCTAAAGAAGGAGAAACAGTATTTGTTCTCAACCACTCACCATTCTCTAAAAAGATACTTCTATATGGATACTTAATATCCCACTCGTTTTTACCATAGACAGTGTAAATTTTAAAATCTTCTGTAGATAATACAACTTCAGAAAGATTTTTTATATTAGCAATCTCTTCTACTAACTCTCTGTTTTTTCTTCTTTCTGTTTCACTTTGTTCTGCACGTAAAACAAAACCTTTTAAAATATTTTTCTGTAATTGGTTGTTATGTTCGTCTGCTTCAATAAGTCTAATTAATCTTTCTGTGTTCATAATATTTACTATTTTAATTATTTTCTTCCGCAAAGATAAAAAGAAAAAACAGAATAAAAAAGAAAAAGGTATAGAATTTTACTCCTATACCTCTAATTTATATTCAATCTAAATAACATCAAAAAGGCGAATCCTTCTGCAAATCTTGAAAACTATGTTCAAAATCTGTCAATGGTGGTAAAGAAGCAATTGGTGTTAGTTTCTTTTCCGAAAATACGGGTGTATTGAATATAGGAGTTGATGTTGTGGGTTTATAAATTTCTTTTTTATCAAAAGGTTTAATTTCAATAGTATACATATCTGTAAACCCTATTTCAGCACTTCTGTCTTTTAACACTTCCACAAAAATACAACCGTCTGTATATAAACTAACTCTACCGTGCTTATTTTCCTCTGTAAACCTGTGACTTAAATGAGGGTATTTTTCTGGTTTAATGAGGCAATACTGTTCAATTCCCAAATAGTTTGCATTTTGTAGTCCAATAACATAATCACTGGTATGAAACAAAACGTCAGATAGATATATATCATCTCTTCTTAATCTGCTCTCATTAGACTTTTCTTTCACACGAGTTAAAACTTGCCGATTTGCTTGGGCTAACAATAACACAACAAAGTTTGAATAACTATTTTTAAGTAGATTCAACCCTTCTACCATATCATCAACAGCTAATTTTTTATTGTCATTTTTAGCTCTTAGTAGCCCAGCGTGGTCTAAATCTAAGATTATCAGGGATTTATCTTTATTTTGCTCTAAAAAGTCCTTAGTTTCTTTCAAAAACTCTTCTGCTGATAAAGGTATCTGATTTACAAAAAATCTCCCGTCAAATTTTGTTTCTTTGTATCTTTTTAATACTGCTTTCTCTTCTTCTGTAAAAGGTTGAGAAAGAATATCATTGAACTGCTTCTTGGTCAACTTCTTTATATCTCTGAGAGTGGTCGCAAAATTGGTCATTTCAAACGAGTTGGAAATCCAAACATAATCGGAGGCTTCTGGATTAATGTCTATATCCATTATATCCATCTTCATATTTTCTAGCTCTGTTGATTTCCCACTGAAACTTGCTCCAAAAATTGTTATAAAATTCTTAGGAGTAATTCCTCCTTGATGGTCAAACCATGGTCTATTAGTTTTTATTCTTTTTATCTCTCCAGTTTGGTACTGATTAAGCGTTATTAGTGACTGTGTTAAAACTTCTTTAAGTGGTTGTATTGGCATATTTTAATATTCTTCAAATGTCTTTTCTAATCTTTCTTTATTTTTAATAAAATGATTCCACAACCAAGATTCTTCTAAATCAAATTTTGTTGCAAAAGCAGTTTTTGGGTAGTACCAAATATATTCAAGCTTTTTACTCCTCTCTTCATTTTCCGTCAAAAAATCTAAAACAAGGTTAATCAAATTATTTTTTTGTATCCCACTTTTAAGCCTGAAATCACGTATATGTCTTAAAGTTTTAGCCCCGTTACCAATTTCCTTATCTGCTTTCAAATAGTAATTTTTTAACCATTCAAAAACTGTTCTATCTTCGGGTTCGACAGGAGCTTCCTCTAATTCAGAAATAAGTGTTTTTCCTGCGTCACTTAATCTAAGGCTCACATACAAGTGCTCTTTCTTAGACTTCTGCTTTATATGTTTTATAAGAGAAAGTCTCTCAAAACGTTCATAATCACTGTCCTTGAAGTTTTCTATGAGCCATTCTGTTTCTATTTGATTAATCGCCGCTAAAAAAATTAAATCAGAGTATTCTAAACCGCTTTTACTAAGTACTGAAATATTTATATACATACTCTAAAAATTATCTTCTACACTTGTTTCTTTTCTAAAGCGTGGGCTGACTGAAAGAGCAATACTATTCTTAATAGCTTGCTTTTTCAATTTAGTTAAACGTTGTCCTTTTAAATTTCTTTCAATTATTTCTTGATAATCTTCTAAAGATATTTCATAGTCATTAAAAGGTATTATTTTCTGTCCTAATTCATTTTTTTCTGCCGAATTTACAAGTTCATCAAAATCTGCGTTTGGTGTTGATGCTTTATATAGTTCTCTATATATCTGCCAAATTATTTTTAATTCTTTTGTTTCTTTCATAAAATCCAATTTAAAAGTTTATACATAAGATATAATTCACCTACAAAAACAGAAATGTAAAAGATAACGGTTAGATAAAATAAAATCTTTTCTTTCATCTCCCTACAAACTTAGTTTCACATTCAAAACTTTCAAATTTATACCAACAACAATTATCTTTTCCTGTTGTATTAGTTCCTTCAATCCATATTAATCTACCAACAGAAACAATTGTGGAACAGTATTTCATTAACTCACTTGATTGTTTTGTGTGCATCCAATCAGAGTCAAATAAAAGCCAAGTTGGTTTTAATTGTCTAAAGTGTTCAATTAGTTTGTGTAAAATGAAATCTGATTTTTTATCTCTACTCCACGGCGGATTTGTAATAATATAATCAGCATCTTTACAATACTCACTATCAATTGTTAAAGCGTTTATTCCAGTTGTGATGTCACTGTAATTGACACACTTAGCATTATCACCTATAAGCTTAACTAAATCACCTAAACCATAACAGGGCTCAACGTATTTAGAGTTTTTTATAAAAGGTAATAAAGGTGTTATAGCTCTTACATCGAAAGTTCTGTAAAAGTCTTTTTCTATTTTTTCAAAGTCACTTCTTTTACCCATTCTAAAACTTTTTTCCACCGTCTTTAAGCCTATTTTCTACTTTGTGGTCGGCTCTATTAGCATTTACCTCTCGCTTTTTTTCAATTATTTTACCTAAATCAACATTTAAAGCACCTGCTAAATCAAAAAGCCTTATAACTGCATCTGCAATCTCTACGTCTACCATTTTATATTGGGGAAGTTTATCATCCATAAGATTTTTTCTAAACCCTTCAACAGCTTCTGCAACTTCTGTTGTTACTAGCATGAATTTAGTTCCTATAACATAAGGATTATCCAATAAGCTTTCTCCTGTTATTGGGTCATTCCACCATCCTGCTGATTTATTTGTTTCGTGAATGTCTTTTACTAATTCGTTAATTTGTTCTTTCATAATTTCTCTTTCTGTTTCTTTATCGTGTCTATTACAACTCAACTTTCTTGATTTTAAATTATTTTACAAATATATTAATTAATTTCTACTTCTGCAAGTTTTTCTTCTAAAATTTCTTCTGTTTTTATTTTTTCAAACCGCCACAAAGCAAAGCTCGGCTCTCTTACACCACCAACCAAACGGAAATATTTTAAAGGATTTCTTATTTCTTCTAACAAAACACCTACAACAAAATCAGAATCAGAAAATCCTCTAACAGTATATTGTTGTCCTTTCTTTACAAAGTTTGGTACATCTTGTCTTAACTCTTCAATTGTGTGCGGTTGCAAAGAATCATCCACACATAAAATTTTTTCTCCTATTTCAAACATCTTAAATATTCTTTTGCTGATTCTAAATCTTGAAAAGGTATATCTTTACCGTCTATACCTTTATGGTAATTAAATATCAAAACTGATTTTACTTTTAAATATTCTTTATATTCTATGTTTTCTAATAGAACTTCCTCTCTGATTTCAGATTGAATTAAATTTTTTTGTATTAACTGTTTTTTGAAATATTTTCCATCTTTATTTTTATTTAGGCGGGAAAATCCTTTTTGGCTTAATATAGTTTGCTCACAGTAAATTGAAAGTAATTTATCAACAGACCCATTGTTTAAATGGTTTAGGTTCTTCTTTTGGAATTTCCATATTATAAATCTTTTAATGTTTCTAAATATTTTTTGTTAGCCTCTTCCTCGTTATCAAATAGACCTAAGTATTTAGTTTTACCTTCTATTGTTATTTGAGAAATCCATTTTTTAGCATTTTTACTCCAAGAAACTCCAACATAAGTTGAGGTATTATTCTTTATACTTCTTGATACATTTTCTCTATGTCCAATAAGTCTTAGGTTTTCTACTCTATTATCTGTTTTTATTTCATTTATATGGTCTATTACTACATTGTGAGTACCATCAGGAATATGATTTAAAAAACAAATAGCAACTAAACTATGCACCTTATAGATTTTTTTAAAACCTTCTTTTTGCAAGATTACTTGATAGTAACCATTAGTACTTGTGGAAAATTTTAAAAGTCTTTCTTTTAGCAAAGTATTATATTTACCTCTTCCTAAAATTGTTCTTGATAATGATTTTACATTGCCTAAATTGCTCACTTGATAGTAACCTTCAAATTAAGGAATATCTTTCCATATTTCAAGATTTGGAATGATTATTTTGTAACTATCAAAAATACAATTACCAATTTCTTTACAGTTGTATTTTATATTAAAGTCAATTTTTTCACAACTTGGGTTCTTTACAAACCATTCTAAAAACTCATCATCAATAGCTTGTACACCATCTTTGATTAAGTTTTGGTCTGTTGTTAGGATGATTTTTTTGATATATTCGTACTTTTCAGAATTGTATAATAAAACTTCTGATTTATGAGTACATTTATCAACATCATTTGTTTTTAAATTTAACCACCAATCTCCCTCTTTAATTTCTTCATCAGAAGTGATGTAGATGTTTTGAGGGCTAAAGCTTGGACTTTTACTAATACCATTTTTTAAATGCCAAAGCATCAACGTTTTAGAAAGAGAGTGGTAATATAACCTACTCAGTTTATCTGTTGGTAATAAGTGTATATTTTTCATATCCTAATTCTTTTAAAGCTAATGCTTGTTCGTAAGGTATAAATTCTTTACTAAATTCCACAATATTTCAAAGTTTTTGTTGTACAATCTTCAAAAGTTATTATAGCAACCATCACAATATTTTTTATTTTTGGTGCGCTTTCCCCTAAGTATTTACCATCTATTGTATAATACTCCCTTTTTACTTCTTTTTTCAAAGGAGTGAATTCAGAAATACCTAAAGGAGATTTAACAAACTGATAATTAAGATTATTTAATCCATTAGTACTGTCCCACATATTTAAGTTAGCCAGTCTAATAGCATAATTAGAAGAAGTTAAGTTATTATCTGGTAAATATAGATATGTGGTGTAGTTACCATCAGGTAAAGTTGACGTATCAACATCAGTAGGAACTGTTAACTCATAAAACCATGTTTTTATATCTGTGTTTATAAGGTATTTATATAATACTCCTGTTTGTACATTTTTAAAAACTAAAAACACATTTCTTTTCTTAAAAGGCGTAGTAAATCCATCGTTTCTCACACTTAATTCTGCATGTAAATTGTGGCTGTCAGAAGTAAAAGTGGCAGATTTCATTATAAATCTATAACCTAAAGATTTTGTTATTTGGTCATAACAGCCTTGTGAAACCCAGTTGTTTATTACAGGAAGATAATAATCTCTATTTAATAATGTGTAGTTATAGAGGTTTAACTCTGCCACAGCGTTTGTACAATCTGTTCTTGGAGTATTTAAACCATTTGTTTCTCCAACCATAGAATTTGAGACTGTTTGTTGTAATACCTCGTTTATTTGAGTTTGTGATGGTGTTGCATTTTGTCCAATAGGAAAAAAACCCTCATCTCCGTAAATATTTAGAAAGGCATCGTTAAAATACCCAGCGTTTTCTAAATAATTATTTCCATACATTTTATTTTTTGCATAAGGATAGCGTAACTGAAGTTGTATGTCTGTGTTATTTAAAAGAGCATCACAAATTTCTTTTCTATTCTGCCATTGTGCATTTGTATAACCTGTATAACTTTGATTACCAAACTCTGTCGAATTTGTATAATACCATTCACCATAAGCTCCAATAAAACCAATTTGTAAAGCAAAAATAACATCCTTATTTGCATTTAAAACAGGTAATAGCTGTTGAATGTGAGATAATATTTGTGCCTTTGTCGGTTGACAAGTTGTACATGAGGTTGATTGAGTATAAGAAAATCTAACCAATACCTTCATTTCAGCATTTCTAATTAGGTTAAAATCAGCCTGTAAACCATCTAAATAAGATTGACTTATGTTTGAATTTATAAAATTATTCAAATAAAAACCTCTGTATATAACAGAAACTTTATCCACTCCATTCTTCCAACTGTTTAATGTAGAAGATGATAATGTTGAATTATTGTCGGTATATTTTTGCCAACCTCTTTCTGGGTTAAAAATAACAGAAGTATCTTCTGTGTAATTGATTGTTTGTGCATACGAAATGCAACTAATTAGTAAAATTAATAGTTTTTTCATTTTTTTATTCGTTTTTTGTTTTCATCTAAATATATTACTTCTCTTTTATATTTCACTTTCTCTACAAACTTAATCTTATTTTTAAGTTTTCTGACTGTTGTGCTTAAATTATAATTAATTCTAAGCCAATCTAGCTCATATTGTGTGAAATCCACTGTGTTTTGGATTTCATTTTCTATTATCAGTACCTCTTTTTCAATTCCGCCAGAAAATAAAAAACCAAGCCTTTCAGAATTCTGCAAAGAAAAACAAAAACAAAGGTCTTTGAATACATGTAAATCTCTAAAATAACAAGATAAAACAGTTGAAACAGAATGAATATTAACATTAGTTGCTTCTGATACTTCCCTATCTGTTTTTTGCGGAAATTTTAGATAATAGTCTAATACTTTCTTATTTATTGTTGCTTTTGTTGGCATTTCTAATTTGATTTTCATCGCAATAAACAAAAAGACACAAATCGCAGTCTTCTAAATATTGTGCTTCAACATAGTATTCTCCCTCTTCTCCAAGGTATTCAATAGTGAATGAATAAGGTATTGTTATGTCATCAACAGCTAAAACAAATCTGTTATTTGTGAAACCGCACACCACACCTACCACTCCGTCAGGTAGTCTTACTAAACGTCCCTTATACTTCTCGTAAATTTTTTTCATATTTAATTTTTTTAATGCAAAAAGCCCTCATTTTAAATTGCGAGGGCTTTGAATCAGAATTGATGTCCCTTTGACAAGGGCTGTGCATTTTTCTAAGACAAAGATACCTCTTTATTTTTATTTGTGCAAAAGTTTAAAATCTGTTGTAATATTAGAACTGTTTAAATTTTTTGTTAAACTCTTCAATTATTGCAAAAGTTTTGTCAACTTTATTTTTCAAATCTTCTAAATCCTTAAAATCACTGTGAGAAAGTTCTACAAATTTATTTAAAGCTTGATTTACTCTCGGGAAATAGTATTGTTGTTCAAAAATATACTGTTCTGTTTCTCCTGTTTCCTTACGTGTATCTTTGTCTGTTTTCTTTCTTGTTCTTGGCTCTGAAAAAGTTAAAACTACACCATTAAAACCGTCGGTACTAAGTGTATAATGTTCATCTAGTTGTATCATTTTGTTGTGTTTGAATATATTGTTCATATTGTTTTATTATTAAGTTGATTTTTCTGCAAAAACATATTTTTTAATTTTCTTCGTCAAAGATAAAAAGAATATTTTAATTACACAAGAGAAAAGGTTAATTTATATTGATTCTAAATAAACTTTACTATTGGTTCTCCTTTATATTCTTTATCCCACACAAACCAAGCTAAACACATGGTTGTTGCCCATTTCTTTCCTTGAGGGTCTAAAGGTTGTCCATTTTTCCAAGTCGCTTGTCTTTTTGAGTGAATATAAATATATTTTAAAGGACTGTTTTCTAAAATCTTTTTTCGGGCAACAGTTTCTAACATTTGAATTTTGCACAAATAAACTAAATATCTATTAGTTTTTTCAAACCCAACTCTAATAAAGTCATTTATTAAACTAAAAGGAGGATTTGTAATAATCAAATCGGCATTTGGATTAAAATCAGAATTTAAAAAATCAATTCCTCCAACACCATAACCCCTGTCAATTAAGTCTGTGTTTACTATTGGTATGTTTGGAAAATAATCTTTTAGTACTTCTGTTAAATGTCCTTGTCCACAAGCGGGCTCATGTATCATCTTAATATTCTCAAAAACAGAAATAGAGTTATTTAAAAATTCTCTAACTGTTTGTGGGTCTGTAGCATAATAATCGTTATCCGCTTTTTCTGTGGTGGAATTACCACCTGCTAATTGTCCTCCTGATAAACTCAATCTGTAAAATATTTGTTATACACTTCAAAGTATGTTGATATTTCTTTACAATTTTTTACTATCTCTTTTACCGCAGAAATCGCTTTTTCTCTATCATAGGGTTTTTCAATTCTGATAATCTCTCCTGAAAGTCTTAAAACGTTTTTATTTCCTGCTTCAATAGTGTTTCCAAGTCTTCCAAGTCCCTCAACATACATTTCCCCAATAGTAAAACCTAACTCTTCTAAGCCATATCCATAAATAGATAACTGCTTATAATCATCAGACTCATAATAGGCTTTTTTAGTTTTAATAGTCAATGTTTTATAATCATTAACATTTAATTTATCTCCAACAAAATACTGCCTATCTGTAAACGCTTGTACACATGTTTTTTCTAAGCCAAAAGGTTCTAAATCAATTATAATCTCGTATTCAAACTGAGAACCTTTTGGATGATTATTTTTTAACGTGTCTAAGATAACTTTATCTTCTTTTGATAATAAAGGATACTCACCTCTATCATCATAAGGGTTTAAATAGTCACCACAATCTGAACCAAAACTTGCAAAAATACCAATTTCACCATTTCCAAAACCTAATATATAATCCTGAAGATACTGCTCTTTATAATCCTTAAACGAACCGTTTTGAGAATAACTTATTTTATTCCAACCATCAAACTTTTTATATTCAGGTCTTGAGATACCTTCTTTATATTCGTACTTCTTTGGAAGTTCTACATTAATTAGCTTCATTAAAATCACTTTCTATTGTTGATAAATCTATCTCTGCCCAATATTGAGGTTTAAATTTTGTCATTCCACGAGTAGTAAAAAATGAATCGAATCCTCCCTCTTGTGTTACCCACTCACAACCATTTATATCTATAGACTTTAAATATCCTGTGGATATAATTGTTTTATCTTTAGTTTTTTCCACTAAAATAATTACTTTATTAAAGTCAGGTTTTAAATCTTCTACTTTATTAAATTTCATTTATATTTCTGTTTTTAATTGGTTAATAATTTCATTTATCTGAGAATCGTTTTTAACTTTTCCAAAATTAGGGTCAATATCTGCCATAGAAGCTCTAACTAAATCAAAAACAATATCTTTGTCTTTCTTAGTTAGTTTAGCTTTACTGATTAAAGATTTTAGTTCTGTTTTTTCTTTTTCTGTTATTTCTTTTGTGGCGAAAATCCTTTGTAATAGAGGTGCTTCTCCAACGAAAGGTTCTTCTTTATTTTCCGTTCTATCAACTACTTCTTCAATAAAATCTTTGTTTCCTTGTAAAGCACAGAATAGTTTAGCTACAGCTATAACATCTTTTTTACAATATTCAGAAATACGAGAAATACCATTTTTCTCCTCCCAATAAACTCTTGATACATCTGCCCCTGAAATATCATCTTTTGGTGTTTTAATACCCGCTAAAAAACACATAGCATCTAAAGACAGATTATAATAATAAGTACCTTTTGTAAGAGGCATTAAATCAACGAAAGCCTCTTCGAGTGTCCATGGCTTCTGACCTACATCATTATACCTTTCTCCAATTAAAGTTAAGTCTACACCACTCTCTAATGCTTTTAACCTAATTACAGGACTATCAAAATTTATCACATTAAAGCCTGAAGGAATAAAGCCAGTTGAATTAAGTAAATTATAAAAGTTTTCAATCATTTCTTTTTGTTCACCCAAAAAAGATTTAACATAGAGAGTTTTATCTTTAATAAATCCAACAGAAATACAAACTATTTTATTAAAAACAGGGTCTAATGCCCCATTTAATTTATAATGCTCTAATACTTCATTTGATGGTGGTAATTTTGAAGTTTCTTTATCTCTTAATTTCCACGCATATAAATCATATTCTTTAGAATTAATATCTAACTCTTTTTGCCTTCTCACTGTCTCAATATCAAAGAACAGTAGTTTTTCAATATCTTGTTTTCTAATTTTGTTGTTCATTTATTTTTATTTTATGTTTGCAAATATATTAATTATTTTTTAATTGACCTAATCTTTTTTCTGTTTTTATTCTTTTTTGTGAACCTCTACGCTCTCCTATGTTCAAAGCATCCTTGGTTTTGTGCATGACAGCTATTTGAGTTTACAATTACTTGCATATCTAACTTATTACAATAGCTGTTTGTTCTTTCTAAATATTTACAATCATTACAGCTACAATCAATCTTTTGGCACTCCAATGCTTCAAACTTCATTGCTTCTTGCTTTAAATCTTTCCGTACAGGTTTCCATAAATTTGGTGTCCAATATCCAACTTTTACATCAATGTTTTCTTTTGTTAATAGCTCACCACTTTCACAGCAAATGTTTGATGGTCGCCAATATTTATGGGTTAGTTTACCATCAATACCTTTGTCAAAAAATTGTATTCTACCTGCTTTCTTTCCTTGTTCTATCCAATCTTGATAAAATTGTTGTAAATCGTCTACAAAACAAGCATAGATAAAAAACTGCTTTTCACTCCAATCATATTTAAAAGGAAAACTACGCCTAACAGCACCTATATTCAATTTATGGTTCTGTGGTTTATTCAAATTTCCTGCTTCTATGTTCATTTTATCTTAATTTAAAGTTTTCATTTTCAAAGTCCGCAACTAAATATAGTTGCAAACCGTTATGTTCAATGTTATTTTTTCAGAACATTCTCAAACCAGCAATAGAGCCAATTTGCGAAACGTTATCCCCGCCCAAAAAGAATAGAAAACAGAGATTTTTTAAGACTAATATACTCCTCATCTTCTTTAGAAAAACCATAAGGTACATCAGTCATTATTAAATCTTTTCCGAATTTTTCTAACTTTATTTTTTGCCCGTTTTTAAGAGTTAGTTCTATTTTAGCTGTTTTTATTGTATCCATTTTTATTGTTTTTGCCGAATTTTTATTGTTTTAAATATTTTCATCTCTGTATCTTTTTTGTGCCAAACTTAAAATGTTGATAATATCTCTTAATTCAACTATACTTAAACTCAACAAAAGTAATGTTTTTGCACAAACATCAAATTTGTTATCTAACCTAACTTAATTATTTAGTTAATTATCGGGTCATTTGTTACCATAAATATTTTATTTTTCCAACTGTTTCTTCTAATCTGTCATATCTCCCTTTTTCAATATCCCAATAAAAATCTGTAGAGTACTGATATAGTTCATTTACTGTTCTCATCATTTTATCCCAATGAATATAGTCTCTTTTTATAAATCTTGCTACTATTTCTTCGTCTACTGTTTTGTCTGTTATTTTTCTTGTCATTTTTTAAAACGGAATTTTTGAATTAGTATATTCTACAATTTCAATATTTATTTCTTTTGTTAACTTCTTTAATCTGTTGAGAGTTAATTTAGTTTTTTGTATATTAAAAACTAAAGTTGATTTAAAACAATACGAAGGAATCTCTTTTAAAGTATAAGAACGTTTATCTTTAGTGTACGGTAGTTTATATAGTTTTTTATTTTTCCAACCATATAAAACACCTTTATATTCTAATCCATACTTATACAATGTGGTAATTCTATCCATAGTGTTTATAAGTGTTTTACCACCTTAGTTGCGGTTATACATAAGTTGTGTGCAATTGCTACGGCACACGAACAATTTTACTGCACGACCTTATTTCAGCATAGGTAAGTCCTGTTATTTCGGCTACTATGTCT
>Ga0208695_1000157_pt1 | contig 92767 bp, 83 predicted proteins | sample AD_UKC111_MetaG_FD_184449 | JGI IMG/M metagenome (GOLD analysis project Ga0208695, IMG submission 184449) | Active sludge microbial communities of municipal wastewater-treating anaerobic digesters from Hong Kong - AD_UKC111_MetaG (SPAdes)... | ecosystem: Engineered > Bioreactor > Anaerobic >... | reverse complement strand
GAGACGGTTTTCGGCCATATCAAGCACAATATGAGCTTCCGAAGATTCCATCTACGCGGGCTGGAAAAGGTCAAAACCGAGTGGGGGCTGGTGAGTATTGCCCATAATTTGCGAAAATTGGCCGCCTAATTGACGGCCCTTTTTTTTCGTTACCCAAAAACAGCCTTGTTGACTGCTTTTTAACTAAAAAAGGGACTGCCTGGACACTCTTTCCAGACAGCCCCTTTTTTATTTATGGTTGATAAATTACGGCCATGTTGCCCAGGATTTCCCATGAGCGTTGGAATTGCTCGATGCTGCGGGAGTAAACCCAGGCACCGTCAAGCACGGTGAAAGAGGATTCATCATACCCGATCACGATGACGGTGTGTTCGTTGGGCGCAACCACCATGGACTGGCCGTCTGAAGCGGTGTAATCCAGCGCGTAACCGTTGCTGACACCGTAGATGACCCAGACAATCACCGGGCGGCCGGAAGCAATTTCAGAACGGAGCTCATCCAAGGATAAGCCTTTCCTTGCATCTGCAGGAAGTCCGTAATCCTGCAGTAAAGAAGCCACCGGGTCAGCGTGCACGCCGTAGGAATATGGCGGCACCTGCCCACCATAATCATTGTAATAACCAACAAAGCCCTTTTCTGGGTTGTCCGAAAGCGGAAGGCGAAACAAGAAATCAGTTTCACTGATCTCTACGCCAAAATAGTGTGCCCAATCCACGGCTGAACGGGATTCGCAGCTCAGTGCGTAGCTTTGCGAATAGCCCACGATATTCTCAATGTTCGCTTTGAGCGGCGGCCAGGCAGCTTGGGTGGGTTGGGGCTCAGTTGTCGGCGGCAATGGTGTTGACGGCAACACAGCTTCAGTGGCTGGCAACCGGGACGGTGTGGTAGAGGGGGTAATCGTCGGCAGCGGCTGAAATGGAGTGTTTGACGGTTTGGGTGCGGTTGCGAAAATATTGGCTGTGGCCTCTATCGGAGAAAAAGCGGCTGCCATTCGTGAAGGATTCTTCAGGAAAATGAAGCCCAGCCCGATGACCATCACACCGGCTGCGCCGATCAGAAAAATCAATATCACCTGGCCAATATTGCCGCCTTTTGCCCGCATGTGACCTCAAGGGATTGGCTGTGGCGAGTTGTCAGTATCACTTGCTGGAACGGTAAAATCGATAAAAATCGGGTCGCCAAAGGCAATCCCTGCTGGAGAATAAGCCTGCCATGCGCTGCGGTAGTTGCCTGGTTCAATTGGTGCTTGGAACACCAGCCGGATCACGGCATGCGTACCAGAACGTGCCGGGAAAAGTGCCTGCTGAGGCTGCGAACCCAGGTCCATGCCAGCAATCAGCCGCAGGGTATAACCATTGTTCCAATTACAACTGCCGCTGTTTATCACCTCCCAACGTTTGTCCATTGTGGCACCTGCATCCACCTCGCTGCCATCCGGTATGGTCAAATCAGCCAGGTAGGTCAGCCCATCCTCGCAGGGCAGGGTGGCGGTGGGGCGAATGGTGGCGGGATCCACCGTTACGCCGGGGGGCAGCGGCGTTGGCGCAAAGGTGGGCGCCATGAAAGGTGTTGAATTTGGGTTTGGCGCAGACCGGACAGGGTGGAATGCACTGCAGCCCTGAACGAAAATCGCCAGAGCTGCAATTAAAACGCCAATGCGGAGTGCGTGAAATCTTGAGGTCAAAGTTCTATTGGGTTAGCCTTCGTCAGAATCATCTCCACCGTCGGGGCTGCCAATGGCTAACGGGATGTCGCCGCCAATTGCACGCTGGCGCACGGCATTCTCGATTTCGGCGCTCAATTCCGGGTTCTGCCGCAGGAATTCTTTGGCATTCTCGCGGCCTTGACCCAGGCGCAGGTCGCCATAGGAGAAGAAGGCGCCGCGTTTGGTGATGATTTCGAGAGCGGTGGCCAGGTCGATGATATCGCCGACTTTGGAGATGCCTTCATTGTACATGATGTCAAATTCGGCGGTGCGGAAGGGCGGGGCGACCTTGTTCTTGACCACACGCACACGCACGCGATTGCCAATGATTTCAGCACCAACCTTGATGGACTGTATCCGGCGGACATCCAGGCGGACGGAGGCATAGAATTTGAGCGCCAGGCCGCCCGGGGTGGTTTCGGGGTTTCCGAACATGACACCAATTTTTTGCCGCAACTGGTTGGTAAAAACAACAGAGGTTTTTGTCTGGCTGATGGTACCAGAGAGCTTGCGCAACGCCTGCGACATCAGGCGAGCTTGCATACCCATGCTGGCATCGCCCATGTCGCCTTCAATTTCTGCCCGCGGCACCAGTGCGGCGACTGAGTCAATCACCACCAGGTCGATGGCACCGGAGCGCACCAGGGTTTCGGCGATTTCCAGTGCCTGCTCGCCAGTATCCGGCTGCGAAACCAGCATATTTTCGATGTCTACACCCAGCCGTGATGCATATGCTGGATCGAGGGCGTGTTCCATGTCGATGTAAGCTGCCGTGCCACCCATCTTTTGCGCTTCGGCTACCATGTGAAGACAAAGGGTTGTCTTGCCAGATGATTCAGGCCCGTAGATTTCGGTGATGCGCCCGCGGGGAATGCCGCCAACTCCAAGGGCGATATCCAGAGATAGCGAACCGGTGGGGATAGCCTCGACAGTCAGGTTTTGGTCGCCCATGCGGAAAATGGCGCCTTCACCATAACGTTTTACAATATCGCCCAATGCTTTGTCCAGAACGACGCGTTTTGCTTCCTCGTTTGGATTGGCGCCGGAGCTGGCTTGAAAAGATTGGGCGGGGGGATTGGATTTACGAGCCATGTATGTTCACTCCTCAACGGGATTGTGTACAAATTATATCTTGGTTTCAGGTCGGATTGCCAGCGAATTGGCACCTCTTTATTTTAGTACATTTGTTCAATTCGTCAAGGATTAAATCCTGGAAAATTGCCTCTTGACAGGCAAGGCAATTAAATGCTAGACTATTACCTAATAGAAGCTCATTATTCGTGTTGTGGGCAAATTGACAATTGAATATTTGGAGAGATAGCGGCTGAATCTCGCGCGGCTTGCGAGATGACGAGGTGGAGGTTCCTCTCTGCGAAGAGAGTGCTAACCCCGGTGAAGCGGGGAAAAATCGAAAGATCAGCGGATGCCTCTGGAGCCTGATCACGGGCTCCTTTCTCCCTTCCGATGAAATGTCAAGTGGAAAACTGGCAGGCGACTGCCAGGCCAACGCTGGCATGGTGATTGGCCTTGTGTGTTGATTCAGGCCATTTTGTGTTAGCGGAAGGGGCTGTCCAACTTTTTCGAATTAAGGGCATGCCCGTGCATGCCCTGTTTGATTTAATACCCTGAAGGAGGAACGAATGGACAAGAAAGAAATCCTTGAACGTGTGAAAGCTGACGGCATTAAATTTGTTTCCTATCAATTTACCGACGTGACAGGAACGGTAAAGAGCGTGGACGCCCCGGTGAGCCGCCTGGAACAGGCGTTGGACGACGGCGTTTGGTTTGACGGTTCATCTGTAGAAGGTTTTGCCCGCATCCAGGAAAGCGACATGCATTTAAAGCTGGATGCGGATACCTATGCGGTGCTGCCATGGAGCCCGGCGGACAACCGCCGCGCGCGTATCTTCTGCGATATTTACCATCCAGATGGGAGACCGTTTGAAGGTGACCCGCGCGGTGTGCTGCGCCGCATGGTGGATAAGGTTAAAAGCCGTGGTTGGGTGTTCAATGTTGGCCCGGAACCAGAGTTCTTCCTGTTCCGACGGAACGGTCCCACCAATATTCACCCGGTCCCACATGACATTGGCGGGTACTTTGATTTTTCGGCCCAGGATGAAGCCGTGCGCGTGCGTACCGAACTGATGTCTGCGTTGATCAGCATGGGTTTGGACGTTGAGGTGGGGCATCATGAAGTTGCGCTTGGGCAGCATGAAATTGATTTCCGCTTTGCGGATGCTCTGAAGACTGCCGACAATGTGCTAACCTTGAAATACACCGTTAAGGCCATTGCGGCGCAGAACGGCTTGATTGCCTCATTTATGCCCAAACCGATCTTTGGCATCAACGGCTCGGGCATGCACTGCCACCAATCCATTTTCGACAGCAAGACCCACAAGAACCTGTTTTTTGACCCCAACGACGAGTTCAACCTGTCAAAACTGGCTTACAGCTATATCGCCGGGCAACTGGCGCACGCGCGCGGGTTCACCGGGGTGATTGCACCGTCGATCAACTCTTACAAGCGGCTTGTTCCGGGCTATGAGGCACCGGTTTACATTGGTTGGGCACAGGTCAACCGTTCTGCGTTGATCCGCATTCCGCGTCACAACCCGGGCCAGGATAAGGCCACGCGCATCGAACTGCGCTGCCCGGATCCCTCCTGCAATCCTTACCTTGCTTTTGCTGCCATCCTGGCGGCTGGCCTCGATGGCATTGATCGGGCGTTGGAAGTGCCCAAACCGCTGACGAACGTCAATGTCTATGACCTCGACGATGCTGAACGGCGCCGGCTAAAAATTAAGTCGCTGCCGGGTTCATTGTTGGAAGCCTTGGACGAATTGGACAAGGACAAGGTTGTCAAGGACGCCCTGGGGGATACTGTATACTCAGCCTTCCGGCGTGCCAAATTGGAGGAATGGGAAGCTTACCGTATGAACGTGATGGACTGGGAAGTCGAGCGCTACCTGGAAACGGCATAACCCCTCGCCAGGAGGAGATAGATTATTGTTCCATGCGCCGGACGGAGCGAGCATCTCCGCCCGGCAGCATTTAACCCGCTTTGACCAGGCGGCAGAAGGCGCAGGCGTCTTCTGAAGCTGTTGGCTGGCCGCAGATGGGGCATTTGTTCAGCTCGCGCGATTGCTCATTGTCTGCCTGGTTATGTGGAATAAAATAGCCCGCAGAGCGTGCATTCAAGAAGCTGGCATAAAAGTTCATTTTGATGCCAGGCGTATTTTCTTCCATTTTATTGAGCAGATCCTTGTATGCAAGCTGCTTGCTTCCGATTGAAAACGGACATTCATCTTCTTCGTATTCAATTCCGCGCAGCAGACTGTATGCGGCTGTTTCGCGCTCATAAAAACGGCAGAATGGTTTGACTTTGCGCGTAAAGCCGTCCTCGGCGGGCAGCACCGGGTACTGGCGCTGCAACAGATCAACCTGCCAGGTCATGGCGTTGCCCATCAGCACGGCAGCTTCGTCATCCAGGTTATGCGCGGTGGTCAGCACGTCGTAACCTTCATCGCGGGCCACCCGGTTCATCACATGACGTTTGATCAGACCGCACACGCCACAGGGCTTGATGCGCCCGCGCTGCGACCGGGCTGCGAACTGAGGGATGCTTTCGCCATATTGCTGCGGAATGTCCACCACATGCAACTTGAGACCATTTTGGTTGGCAAAGTCTTCAGCGTAGTCCTGCGATTCGTTCGAGTAGTCATCGTCCTCACTGGAGATGCCCAGGTTGATGTAAAGTCCATCCACTGAATAGCCCAGCCGCCAGAGTACGTCCCACAAGGCCAGCGAATCCTTGCCTCCCGAAACTGCCACCAGGATGCGGTCGGTAGGCGCGAACATGTGGTACTTTTCAATCACCCGCGCCGTCTGATCGATGAACCACTCCAGGTAATGCGGCTGGCAAAAAGCCAGACGGTGGTGGCGCATGCGGAACACGGCCGGACCGCGGCATTTACTGCAAATGTAATTGCCCATGCGGCTACCCTCCCGATATCACTGCCACTAGCTTCACTACCTCGCCATTGCGCAGCGCGTCATTCTCGGTCAGCAATTGTCCATCGCGCACCACCAGGTGAGATTCCGGACTCAAGCCGAGCTTTTTGAGCGCATCCTTGACGGTGATGGTGCCTTCGACGGTGTATTCTTTTTTTCTCAGGATCAGGGTAACCGGCATGCTTTTCTCCTTCAGTAATAACCAATAAGATATTCGCCGAAACCACTTTGGCTATGGAGCGATTTTTTCCTGCAGGCAAACCAGCAGCGCACGAGCTTGCCCTTGTGGTTCCTGTGCGCTGATTGCCAGGATGGGTATCTCAATTTGCAAACCAGTAACCTCTAATACCCGCACACTGTCATCCACCCATTGAACGGGAAGATATCCAATGGCCGCCGGGTTGCCGGCCACAGCAGTGAGCATGATCTGTGGGTTGGCGGCCAAACCATTTCTGTTAAAGGCGAACCCGGCTTCCAGCAAGGCCGCATGCACATCGCTGGAGGCTGGAAGGCTCCAGGCTAAGATTTCGCTTCCATCCGGCCATGTTGTCATCTGACCGGAAAAGATTGCCTGAGCATCCTCCAGGGATACTTCTGTCAAAGGATTATTGGGATGCACGATCACCGCCAGCTGTTCCTGGCCTAGCACAGCAGCATATGCCTCATTTTCGTTTCCGCCGAGTTGAAGCAGGATGTCTGCGTCGACGGACTCGCTGTCGGCGCGCTGCACGGCCGTTCCCGCGCTCGCTGCGCAGGCAGCCAGGTCGTTTTCCAACCAGTTCAGGCTGGGCGAAACGGACACTTTCAGCGGCGCTTGCGGCGTGACCTGCACCGCCGGCAATGGTTGGCAGGCAGCCAGGATCAGCGTGAGCAGAACAAGGATGACTTTAAACATAACTGACAATAATTGTGACAATGCCCAACAGCGCGCAGTACACAGCGAAACCAATCAGGCGGCGGGTGCGCAGGAAGTTGAGCAGCCATTTGATGGAAAGAAAACCGAAAACGGCGGCAGCAACCAGGCCAGTCAACAGCACCGGCAGGAAACTGGACAGGGAGGCGACCTCATTCAGGTCGCCAATGCTCAGCAAACCGGCTGCCAGCATGATGGGGATGGACATGATGAATGAAAACCGGGCCGCGGAGGCACGATCCAGGCCGCGCAGCATACCGCCGGTGATGGTGGCGCCGGAGCGGGATACACCCGGGAAGATGGCGGCGGCCTGAAAAAGCCCCATGATGAGCGCATCGAGCCAGTTGATTCCGGTAAGGCTGCGTGTGCCTTTGCCAAACACCTCGGCAGCCGTCAGGAAGGCAGCCGTCACCAGCAGGAACAGGCCGGTGGCAGCCGGGCTGTTAAAGGCAGCCTCGACCTGGTCTTTGATCAGCAAGCCAAACAGGCCGGCAGGAATGGTCGCCAGGATGATGTACCAGCCCAAGCGCGCATCGGTGCTTTCAAACGGTCGGCGGTGCAAAAGGGCGGTGAACCAGGCTTTAACGATCGTCCAGAGGTCCTTCCAGAAATACACGATGACTGCCAGCAGCGTGCCCCATTGCACCAGCACGCCGAAGGGGAAGATTTGATCGGCGGGGATGGTCTTATCCCAGCCAAGGAAGAAGGGCACCAGCACCAGGTGTGCCGAGCTGGATATGGGCAGGAACTCGGTTAAACCTTGCACAATGCCGAGGATCAATGCTTGAAAGAGGGTCATGATGTTGCTCCTGTTTAACCGTGTTGGCGGTTGGATGTCTTGGAGGATGCGTAATTGGCGAGAAATTCATCGGCAAAGGATTCAAAGGTGCCGTTCAGGATGGCAGCGCGCGATTGGCGCACCAGTTCAAGCAGCGTGAACAGGTTGTGAATGGAAATCAGGGTGGCAGCCAGCATTTCCTTGGCAACGATCAAATGGCGCAGGTAGGCGCGGGTGAAATGCTGGCAGGTGTAGCAGCCGCAGGCCGTATCGATGGGGCGTTCGTCGCGCGCGTTCACTGCGTTCATCAAGTTGATGCGGCCGTTGAATGTCATGGCGGCCTGGTGGCGTGCCAGGCGGGTGGGCAGCACGCAGTCGAAAATATCCACCCCGCGGCGGATGCCGTTGATCAAATCCTCGGGCGAGCCGACGCCCATCAGGTAGCGGGGTTTATCTTCCGGCAGCCCGGCATCGACGACTTCCAGCATGGCGTTCATCTCATGCTTGGTCTCGCCAACCGAAAGGCCGCCAATGGCATGGCCTGGGAAATCCAGACCGCTGATAAACTCGGCTGACTGGACGCGCAAATCTGGAAAGATGCCGCCCTGAACGATGCCAAAGAGCGCCTGGTCGGGGCGCGTTTTGGCGCGGAGGCAGCGTTCGGCCCAGGCGTGCGTGCGTGCGACTGCGCGTTCGTTGTAGGCGCGGTCGTATGGGGGCGCGCATTCATCAAACGCCATGATGATATCAGCGCCGAGTTTTTCTTCGATGGCGATGGCTGATTCCGGCGTGAAGCGGTGAGTCGATCCGTCGATGTGGCTCTTGAAGGTGACGCCGTCATCGTCAATCTTGCGCATTTCTGCCAGCGAAAAGACCTGAAAGCCACCCGAGTCGGTCAACATGGGGTGCGGCCACTGCATAAACTGGTGTAATCCGCCCATTTCCGCCACCAGGTCGGCGCCTGGGCGGAGGTAGAGGTGATAGGTGTTCGAGAGCACCAGGCTGGCGCCGATCTCTTCGAGTTGGGCAGGTGTTACAGCTTTGACCGTGGCCTGCGTGCCGACCGGCGCGAAGATAGGAGTGGGAATGTCGCCGTGCGGTGTGTGAAAAATACCGGCGCGAGCGCGCCCGTCGCGGGAGAGCAAATCAAAATGAAATAATCCAGGTGCGTTCAAAATGCTGAATAAACCTCTTTTTGGGTGTGCGTTTTTTCTAAATACGCTCGGAGCGAATTATAACCCAGTTTAGAGCTGCCTCATTGCCTTGCAGGAGTGCCCGGGCGCGCTTATACTTAAAGGATACTTAATGCTAGAGGATTGGACGATAAAATAATTCATGCAACGTCAATTTGATAAGCGCTGGCACATCCCCGAACCGCTTCCATCTGAAGTGGATGCTGAACTGCACGATTTTCAGCCGTATTTACGACAAATTTTGTTTAACCGCAATGTGCGCACTGCGCAGGAAGCAATAGAGTACTTAAATTGCTCAGCCCCGCTTGCAGATCCGTTTTTACTGACAGGCATGGATCGCGCTGTTGAACGTCTCTGGCGTACAATTGATGAGAGCGAGCCAGTGGCAATTTACGGTGATTATGATGTGGATGGCGTCACAGCGACTGCAATGATGGTGCAAGTGCTGCGCTCCTTAGGTGGGAATGCTGAAGCTTATATCCCCAATCGGTTTGATGAAGGCTACGGATTGAACAACGAAGCCTTGGATGTGTTGGCAGGGCGTGGCTTCCGCGTGGTGTTGACGGTTGATTGCGGCATCCGCTCGCCGCGCGAAGCTGAACATGCCTGCGAACTGGGCATTGACCTGATTATCAGCGACCACCACATGCCGCAGAATGAGTTGCCAAATGCGCTGGCAGTCATCTGCCAAAAGCAAGATGGAGATGCCTACCCGGAAAAGAATCTGGCAGGAGTCGGCCTGGCGTATAAGATCACCCAGGGTTTGCTGCAATTTCGGCATGTGGACGCTGTGCAGGCCGAACAATGGCTGGATTTGGTGGCATTGGGCACCGTGGCAGACGTGGTGCCGCTGACCGGCGAAAACCGTGTGATGGTTCGGCGGGGTTTGCAGCAGATGCGGCTCGCACAGCGCCAGGGGCTGCTTTCGCTGGCGCAAGCCGCCGGGGTGGATTTGCGGCGGGTCAACGCGGTGGATATTGGCTACCGCCTGGGGCCGCGGTTGAATGCTGCGGGTCGCCTCGAATCAGCATTGCAAGCCTACGAACTGCTGGTCACCGAGGATCTGTTCCAGGCGGGTTACCTGGCGCAAAAACTGGACGATCAAAACAAGGACAGACAGCGGCTGACCCAGGAGATGCAAGCCAGGGCTGAGGAATTGCTTGGTGAGGAGGATGGGCACATCCTGATCGCCTGCGATGAAAGTTTTAATGCAGGCGTTGTTGGGCTGGTGGCAGCCAAGCTGATGGAAAGCTTTTATCGTCCTGCGGTTGCCGGGCAGATTGGTGATGAATTCACGCGCGCTTCCTGCCGCTCTATCCGTGAATTTCACATCACCAAAGCGCTGGATGAGTGCGCAGACCTGTTTGTCCGGCATGGGGGACATGCGGCTGCCGCGGGGTTCACGATCCGAAACGAGAACCTGCCAGCGCTGCGCCAGCGGTTGGGCGCAATTGCCAGCCGAGAGTTGGCAGGTCTGGACTTGCGGCCCATGCTGCATGCCGATCTGGAGATTCCGCTTGCGCTGATGCGCCCCAGTTACCTGGAGGAAATTGAGATGCTGCAACCAACCGGGATGGGCAACCCGGACGCGGTGTTTGTTTCGCGCAGGGTGCAGGTGGTTAACGCGCGCACGGTTGGGTCAGAGGCTTTGCATCTGCGATTGACGGTTAAAGATGGCGGCGTCACTTATAACGCGATTGCATTCCGCCAGGGGCATTGGGCTGGCCGTCTGCCGCAATTTGTGGACTTGATGTACAACTACGAAATGAACGTATACAACGGCCAAAAATCTATGCAATTGAATGTGCTGGATCTCAGGCCTTCGGATGAAGACTTGAATTAATCCACAAAGCGGTACTTAATCAGCGTCCACATCGCGATAAAACCGTCCCACGCTTTGATTTTCTTGCCTTCGTGATATTCGCGCGGATTGAAACGGATTGGGACTTCAAAGATGCGTATGTGGCGTTTGAGCACCTTAGCGGTAAATTCTGGTTCAAAATCAAAGCGGCGTGCATGGAGGGGAATATCCTTCACCAGGTCGCGTTTAAAGACCTTGTAACCGGTTTCCATATCGCTAAGGATGTTGTTGTATAAAAAATTGGTGACAAAGGTCAGAATTTTATTGGCCACCATATTCCAGTACAAGATTGGCCGCCGTGCGCCGCCCAGGAAACGCGATCCGTAAACAATATCGGCAATTCCTTCTTGAATGGGACGGAGCAATTCGGGATAGTCACGCGGATCGTATTCGAGGTCAGCATCCTGGATGATGATCACCTCACCGCGGGCGTTTTGGATGCCCGTCCGCACCGCCGCGCCTTTGCCCATGTTCCTGGGGTGCATCATGACGCGGACATGGCCCTGGCCATCCATGGTCTGCAGAATTTCCCGGGTGCCATCTGTGGATCCATCGTCGACAATGAGAATTTCAGAGGCAATGCCCTGCTTTTCGACACGCCGGACACATTCCTCGATGGTTTTTCTTTCGTTGTAAGCCGGTATGATGACTGTAATCTCCATGTAAAGCATTATACGGTGCGGCGTACTGATCAGCAAGGGTAAGCATGCTATAATTTGTAATACTGGTTTACCAGCAGTTGGATCACGTCTGGGAGAGAAAATCATGACCAAAGTGCCCATCCGCCCATCCGCTCCGCAGGTGCATACCGGAACGTTCTTTCCACCGCCGATCACACGTGTCGACGATACTGGTTTGTCACCGCTCTGGCTTCAAGACCTGGTTTTAAAAATCATGTATTTCCAGGGATACCTGACCGGTTTTAAAATTGCTGAAGAAATCGCGCTGCCCTTTACCGGCGTGGTTGACCAGATTTTGGAAGCGCTGAAACGGGAGAAACTGGTTGAGGTTCGCTCTTCGCAAATGGGTTTGGGTGAGGGGGCCTATTTATTTGCTATCACGGGGGCAGGCATTGCCCGAGCGCGGGAAGCGTTGGAACGCAGCCAGTATGCAGGCGCAGCGCCTGTGCCAATCAGCGTGTACAACGAAGCCATTCGACGGCAAAGCCGCGGACGTGTGCAGGTGACCAACCGCGTGATGCGCCAGGTGCTGGCCAATCTGGTGCTGCCCGAAAAAGCCTTTCAACGCCTGGGCCCGGCCGTGAACTCGGGTACTTCCATGTTCATTTTCGGCCCGCCCGGTAACGGCAAGACCAGCCTGGCGCGAGCAATTGGCAACCTGGTGCTCAGCCAGAACATGTACATCCCATATGCTATTTACGTGGATGGCCAGGTGATCAAAGTGTTCGATTCGGTCAACCACCAGTTGGCCACAGATGAAGACACACCGCCCACCGGTACAGGCGCGCTGCGCACTGGCGCCCGGCGAGACCCGCGCTGGGTGCGCATCAAACGGCCGTTTATTGTGACGGGTGGAGAATTGACCCTGGCTGGCTTGGATCTGGTGTTTGACGATACACTTAAGTACTATGAGGCTCCGTTTCAGGTCAAGGCAAATGGCGGCATTCTTCTGATCGATGACTTTGGCCGACAACAGGTGCGCCCGCGGGATCTGTTGAACCGCTGGATCGTCCCGCTGGAAAACCGCATCGATTATCTGGCTCTGCACACCGGGCGCAAAATTGAGGTGCCGTTTGACGTGCTGGTGATGTTCTCCACCAATCTGCCGCCAAAAGACCTGGTGGATGAGGCGTTTTTACGACGCTTACGCCACAAGATTGAAGTCGGCGATCCCTCCTACGAGGATTATCGAGAAATCTTCCGCCGTGTTGCGGCCACCAAGGGCGTGATCTATAGCGACCAGGGATTGGCATACCTGTTGCAGGAATGGTACATCAAGCGTAATCGCAAGCTGCGCGCCTCTCATCCACGCGACCTTTGCGACCAGATCATTGACATTGCCCGTTATATGGGAACTGAACCGACCATGTCGCGTGAGTTGATCGACCGGGCTGCGGAATCGTATTTCGTGGAATTGTAAATTCATGCTGCCGGTGCTTCCCAAACCGCTCCTGTTGGCCCACCGCGGGGCTTCTGCTTATGCACCTGAGAATACGCTGGCGGCGTTTCGCCTGGCTATGCAGCAGGGCGCACATGGCGTTGAGCTGGATGTCAAATTGAGTGCGGACGGCGAGATGGTGGTGATGCACGATGCCAGCGTGGACCGCACGACGAATGGCAGCGGCAAGGTGAAGGAAATGCCGCTGGCTGCCTTGCGTGAGCTTCGTGCTCCCGGCCGGTTTGCAGATCAATATCCTGACGAGCCAATTCCCACCCTGTTGGAAGTGCTGGAGACCTTGGGACATCAGGCTATCATCAATATTGAGCTGACCAATTATTCCTCACCGCGCGATCGTCTGCCCGAACTGGCAGCCAACCTGGTGTATCGATTGGGCATGCAGGCGAATGTGCTGTTCAGCTCTTTTTTGCCGGCAAACCTTCAGCGCGTGCGACGCATATTGCCGCAGGCGCGTGTGGCTGTGCTGGCTCTGCAAGGTCTGGCAGGTTGGCCGGGACGCGGTTGGATTGGCCGGCGGGCTGCGCCGGAGATCCTTCACCCGCATCATGCGGATATCACCCCAGCGTTGGTGCAGAGGGAGCATGCCCGCGGGCGTCGAGTGCATGCCTGGACGGTCAATTCATCGGCAGAAGCGCGCGCATTATTATTGATGGGCGTTGACGGTTTGATCAGCGACGATCCGCCTGCGATTTTAAGGGTGATGGAGGAAGTTGTATGATCCCGCATGATTGGATTATTGCAGCGGGTGAGCGGCTCCACGGCCGGGTAATAAGAACACCGGTCACCTTTGACGATGCGCTGGGTTGTTATCTCAAGTGGGAGAATCAACAGGAAACCGGTTCCTTTAAGTTGCGCGGTGCCCTGAATAAGGTGCTAACCCTGCAGCCGTGGGAGCGCGAGCTGGGCCTGGTAGCTGCTTCTGCAGGCAACCATGGGCAGGGTGTGGCGGTGGCAGCCCGATTGTTGGGGTTGAAGGCAATTGTATTTGCTTCTGAACATGCTGTTCCAGCCAAGATTATGGCCATGCGTTCGCTTGGGGCAGAAGTGCGACTGATTTCTGGCGGTTACGAACAGGCGGAGCAGGCCGGAATACGGTTTGCGGCTGAGCAGGGCATGACCTGGATTTCACCATACAATGATGGTCAGGTGATTGCCGGGCAGGCGACTGTTGGGTTGGAATTGATGGATGAAATACCAGCGGAGGATTTGGAGGCTGTGGTTGTTCCGGTGGGCGGCGGTGGTTTGATTGCGGGGATCGGATTAGCGCTCCAACAGCTCCCAAAGGAGCACCGCCCGCGCCTGATTGGCGTCCAATCAGAAGCCTCACCGTATTTTCATGCACTGCTGAAGACCGGATCGCAGGATGGTGTAAAGGAAACAGAAAGCCTGGCAGATGGTCTGGCCGGACGGATTGAGGATAATGCCATCACCATTCCGCTGGTGCGCAGCCTGGTCGATGAGGTTTTGCTGGTCGGTGAAATTGAGATCGAAAAGGCTGTGGCAGCCGCATGGCACCGTTACGGTGCAATCATTGAAGGCTCAGCTGCGGTAGTTCTGGCGGCTGCGCTGGGTGGTAAATTTGCCCAACGGCCGGCTGCCCTGGTTATCAGCGGCGGCAATATCCAACCGGAATTGCATGCGCAGCTTGTCAAACGCTGGCCGCGCAGCGAAGGAGTTTCTGGATGACTGCGCCGCATTTTCGCTGGGCGAGGATCTTCTTGGTTCTTTGCCTGCTGGCGGCTTGGAGTGTGCCCGGGCTTGATATAGCCCTGGCGCAATCGAATGCTGGAAACCAGGCGGCTGAGCTGCTGGCGCGCCTGACTCCTGAAGAGAAAATTGGCCAGCTCTTCCTGATTACCTTTGAGGGCAGCAGTTTACGGCAGGATGCCCCGATCCTGGATCTGATCACCAGACGGCATATCGGCGGGGTAGTGCTTCAGGCAAGTAAAGATAATTTTACAGCGGGTGATGATGCGCTAAAGCAGGCGTCTGAATTAATTTCCAGTCTGCAATCAGCTGAATGGGAGAGTTCGCAACAATCTTCCGGAGAGAATCACTACATTCCTGTATTTATTGGTCTTTCCCAGGAAGGTGATCTGGCCCCATATGACCAGCTATTTAATGGGGTGACCGCCTTACCCTCCCAGATGGCCCTGGGAGCTACCTGGAATGTTTCACTGGCTGAACACGTTGGAGAGGTGTTGGGGCGTGAATTGAGTGCCCTGGGTGTTAATCTATTGCTTGGGCCTTCGCTCGATGTGATGGACGAACCACAGCCGGATCGGCGTGAGGACCTGGGTGTGCGCGTTTTTGGCGGCGATCCTTTCTGGGTCGGCGAAATGGGAAAGGCTTATATTCGCGGGCTGCATGTGGGCAGCAATAATGCCCTGGCAGTGATTGGAAAGAACTTCCCTGGCCGTGGTGCTTCTGACCGGTTGGTTGAAAAAGAGGTTGGAACCGTCAGCAAGGCTTTTGAGCAACTTATGGATGTGGAATTGGCGCCATTTGCGGCCGTCACTGGTAATTCTGCGATGGATGAAACCACCCTGGATGGATTACTAGTTTCTCACATTCGTTATCAGGGATTGCAAGGCCAGGTGAATGCCAACACACGTCCGGTCAGTCTGGATGCTGCTGCGTTGGACAGCTTAATGAATTTGAGCCAGTTTTCGACCTGGCGCACGACCGGCGGCGTTTTGGTCAGCGATAACTTGGGCAGCGATGCGGTTCGCCAGTTGTTTGATCCCACGGGCATGAATTTTGACGGTCGTCAGGTGGCGCGCACGGCGTTTCTGGCAGGTAACGATCTGCTTTACGCCGACCATTTTGTCTCAAGCGGTGACCCTGATTATTACACCACGCTTGAACGCACCCTGGATTTCTTTATCCAAAAATACCGTGAAGATGCTGCTTTTGCCGAGCGAGTAGATACCTCGGTTGAACGCATCTTAACATTGAAGTACCGCCTATATCCCACTTTTACATTGTCGACTGTCCTGGCACCGCAGGAGGGGTTGGATCAGGTTGGTCATTCCAGCGCATTGACATTTGAAGTGGCTCAGCAGGCTGCGTCGCTGATCAGCCCAGACGCAGAAGATTTAGATGTTGTCTTACCGCGCCCGCCGCTGGTCAGCGAGCGGATTGTCTTTTTATCCGATGTTCAAATCTCACGCCAATGCAGCACTTGTCCCGAACAACCTATTCTTGCGTTGGATGCGCTGCAGACTGCCGTGCTGCGATTATATGGACAACAGACCAGTGGGCAGGTTATTGCATCCAGAACCAGTTCGCATTCTTTTGCCGAGTTGACTCGATTGCTCGACAATGTGGAAATGGATTCAACAATCGAGTCTGATTTGCAGCAGGCTGCCTGGGTAGTGGTGGCCATGCGCGATGAAAGCGCCACTCGTGCAGAATCGCGGGCATTGTCACGGTTACTTTCTGAGCGCCCGGACTTGATACGGGATAAGAAAATTGTTGTGTTCGCATTTGGGGCACCTTATTATCTGGACGCGACTGATCTTTCCAAAATTTCGGCATATTACGCTCTTTACAGCAAAGCGCCGGCCTTTATTGATGTTGCGGCCCGTATTTTATTCCAAGAGCTGCCTGCCACAGGAGCATCGCCGATCTCGGTCAACGGCACAGGGTATATTATTTCTCGAGTGGTTTCTCCAGATCCCGCACAGGTTATTGCTATCAGCCTTGACCTTCCCACGGGAGAATCAGCCGGGACGGGGACGCCCGCACCGACCGACGTGCCGACATTTAAGGTGGGTGATACGCTTCCGCTTCGGACAGGCGTTATCCTTGATCACAACCGCAATCCGGTTCCAGATGGGACCCCTGTTCAGTTCCTGTTTACCACCGGACGCGATAATGCTGTGGTTCAACAAATCACCAGTTTAACGCAGCAAGGAATTGCGCGTGCATCCTTCCGCATCCAAAACCCCGGCATTGTTGAAATCCGCGTAGTAAGCGCTCCTGCACAGACTTCACAGATTTTGACCCTTGATGTGAGTGGTGAGCAACCTGCGGCAGTAACGGCCATTGTGCCAACACTGCCGGTGAAACCCACCCTTACGCCAGAGCCAACCTTAAGCCCAACGCCCATGTCTACGCCCACGCTAGAACCCAGTCGCCCCAAAAACTCTGGGCTGCTGGATTGGATCATTGCTGCGGTGATTTCGTGGGCATGTGCAGTTGGAATTTATTCAATCACGGTGCGGCATTTTGCCGTGCGCTGGGGTTTGCGCTGGGCTTTGCTGGCAGTTACAGGTGGACTGCTGGCATATTCCGCTGCCCAGGTCTTTTGGGCTGGCACGGACATGCTGCTCACCAGCACCCTGGGAGGAACAGTTGCATTAGTCTTATGCGGTGCTGCGTTTGGATGGGTGGTTGGTTATTATTGGCAGCGGCAAACACAAAGAAAAGGGAGATGACCTTGGACCTCACCGCACCAAAGCAATGATGAATGAAATAACTGTCATTCCCACGGCTGCCCAAAGCAAAGCTCTCTCTGTGGGCAAGCGCAAGTAATCCGAAACGGTCATTTTGTGATGGGCTGTCCTGGGTATGGATGGACGGTCGCCCAGAAGGGATTGTCGGAAGCGATCGATCGTTTCAGGGCGCTCGTCGGGGTGCAATGACATGGCCCACAATATTGCGCGTTCGGTACGCAAGCTGATATCACTGTTAATCGCGCGCGGGGGGATCAGATTCTCGGGGTTTAGAAATCGGTCACGAGCATCGGCTGGCGCCTGGTTGGTGAGTAGGTGGTAAAGCGTGGCGCCAAAGGAATAGATATCACTGCGCACATCCGTATGGCCGCTGTCACCGCCATATTGTTCCAATGGTGTATAGAGCGCGGTGCCCTGACCCTGTAGGACTGTGATGGTCACTTCGCCGGGAGCAAGCAATTTCACCAGGCCAAAATCCACCAACTTAAGCAATCCAGATGGTGTGACCTTCAGATTGCTGGGTTTGATATCGCGGTGCAGGATTGGGGGCTCCTGTCCATGCAGGTAGGCGAGCGCATCGCACAGTTGAGAAGCCCAACTGAGCACCTCAATTTCCATCAGGAAACGGCCTTCTTGCCGTGCTTCAAGCATCAGGGTGCGCAAGTCCTTGCCGGGGACGTAATCCATCACCAGGTAATCGCGTGAGGCGATGGAGAAGAAATCTGAAACTTTGGGAAGATTGGGGTGGTCAAGACGCGCAAGAACAGTCGCTTCGCGCAAAAACTGATCGCGAGCTTCGCGCACCATCTCTTGCGGCAGGGTGCGGTCGTGTTCGACTTCCTTCAAAGCGCATTGACGGCCTTCCAAGCGCAGGTCGTCGGCCAGGTATATGGATCCCATCCCACCCTGACCGATAATCCGGCGAACCCGGTAACGGCCTCGCAGCACTTCCCCGGCTTTCAGGGGAACGGGCATTTAGCGGCTCCTGCTTCTAGCAGTCGGTCCGGCGAGAGTAATTTCTCGGCGTGAATTTACTCTCACAAAAAAAGACCGGCTACCATCCCCACAAAAATCATTATTCTGATATATTATACCTCTTAGAAGTTCACGCAAGCATAAGCAAGCGAAAATGATAATTACTGGAGAGAGAAATGCTGCCGGATTCACCTGTTCTGATTGGACAAACCGGCCCTTTAAATGGGGAGCGCTTTCCGATTGACGGTGAAGTGCTGATTGGCCGTGAGGCAAGTTGCACGGTGGTGGTGACAGACCGCCAGGTTTCACGTTTCCACGCACGCATTACGGTGACAGAGGATGGTTCGCACCTGGAAGATTTGGGGAGCAAAAACGGCACCTATGTCAATGGCAAGCTCATCTCTGAACCGGTATATCTTCAGGACGGCGATCTCATTCAGGTGGCTTTGGTTCAGCAGTTTGTCTATCTCAGTTCAGATGCTACTATGCCCATGCCCGGCACGTTTGTGATGCTGGGTGGCACTCCTGCCGCAGCATCCACGGCAGAGAGACAGGCCGGACGGCTGTACCTCGATTTGCGCTCGCGCAGGGTTTGGGTTCGGGATGAGGAAGTGCTCCCGCCGCTTTCTGCAGCGCAATTCCGCCTGCTGCAAACGCTGTATGAACAGCAAGGCCGGGTGGTTAGCCGCCAAACGCTTGTCAACGCCATCTGGAGCGAAGAGGAGGCGGGCGGCGTTTCAGAACAGGCGTTGGATGCACTGGTGCGGCGGTTACGCGACCGATTGGCGCAACTGGATGCCAGTCACACCTACCTCGTGACAGTGCGGGGACACGGCCTGCGCCTGGATAATCCGAAGGCATAAAGAAACCGGAACCTGCTAAAGGTCCCGGCCTTTTTTATCATCTCAAGCTTTCATATTTGCCTGCATGGTATAGCGCAGGGCTGAGCGATACACATCCTGCAACTTTGCACTCATCTCTGGGTTGCTACCATCACCATCGCTCTGCACGACCAGACTGTTCAGAGCTTGCAGGAATTCGTCCGTGACCAGCTTGGCGTTGTCCTGCAACAGCTTCTGGCGGCCAGGCTCATCGGCGGCTTCCATCAGTTTCTCAATCAATTCGACTTCCGGAGGCGGTGCGCTGGCTTCTTCAATCACCTTGGCAACTTTACCCAGTTTTGCCAATCGGGTTAGGTCAGCCTTCTGGCGGGCGGCTTCCTGCTCGGTTTTTAACGCATCGAGGAACAATTCATTAATTGCCGGGAGCACTTCGCAGGTAGCTGCTTCTACATCTTCGGCGGCCAGAACCTGGTCGAGCAATTGGCGGGAAGCTTTGGCTTCTTCCTGAAGCTGTTTGTCGATTTCGCTGGTCATTTCGAGCAATTTTGCGCGCAGGTCTAGCAACTTTTGCTTTTCTTCGCCTTCAGTTTGGTTGATTCGCTCGCTGAGGATCTGGAAGAATTGGTAATCCAGGCCGCCGCGGGTAAGGCTCACATAAGTTGCCAGACGCGTATCCGTGGGGGAGGCAATCATCAAGTCCAACAACTTCTCACGGGTCAGCCCGGTTTTACTGGCTTCCTGCAACTGGCGCTGGGCTTCCTGGGCTTCCTGAGCATTTGCCAGCAACTTCTTGCCAACTTCTGTTTGTGTCACCAATTCCTGTTGAACCTGGGCCAGCGCTCGGGCAGATTGCTCGTCACCCTGGGCGAGGGTGGATTGGATGATCCGGCTGAACATGCTGAAGAAGGCTTCGTCGATGAGCGCTTCCTCTTGCTGAATGATGGCCGATCTGTCGGCCGCCACCGGCGTGGAGAGCAGCCGCTGGAGCAGATTAAGCTTTTTCTGCTGTTCGTCGAGCATCTCGCGGGTGATGCCATCGCCTTCCAGAATTTTCTCGATCATGGTCTGGAAGGTAAGCATGGACTGCGGCCGCAAGAGGTATGCTTTTCGTTTTTCAACTGGCAGGCGATTCATGACCTGGTTAAGAAGCGGCCCAATTAATTTTTCCTGCTCGTTAAGCGGAAGCCCCATTTCAGAGGGGAAGAAGGTGAGCAGTAATTCCTTTTCCGGGTCGTGATAAACGATCGGGGTGCTGAGCATGCCATCATAGCCACAGGTGGGGCAGTGGATCACGTTAGCCGTTCCACTCAGCAGACGCTGTTTGGCCTGGGGATCGACAGTCATATCAAACAATTGCTCAACATCGGCTGCAACCGGCGATTTGCAGCGCGGACAATTTGTGCGTATTGATGCCATGTGTAACTCGCTTTAGGTTAAGATGGAATAGATTATACCATCTGGAGAGATGATTTTAATTCAGGGTTGCGCGGCAGTGCAAAGCAGATTCGAGCGCCTTTGCCTGATTCAGGGTCCACCCAGATGCGCCCGCCATGTGCTTCAATAATGGATCGAGTGAGGTAAAGGCCCAGGCCGGCGCCTTTGGTCTGCCGGGCCATATCTGGTCCGCGATAGAAACGATCAAAAATGTGCGGGATGTCATGTGGCGAGATGCCCGGCCCCTGATCGCTGACGCAGATGATGACGATATCCGGGCGCACCTGCCCTGAAACGCAAATTTCTCCCCCTGGCGAATACTTTATGGCATTACCGATCAGGTTGGAGAGCACCTGTTCCAGGCGCTGCTCGTCAGCGACGATGACAGGAAAATCCTGGGGGAAGCTGAGTGAAATGGTGTGCGTGCTGGTCTGGGTTTGCATGCGCGTGGCAATGCGCTGGGCCATGGTTGGAATTGCAATATCGGTACGTTTGAGGGCCAGGCCGCCGGATTGCAAGCGTGATGCATCCAGCAGGTTTTCGATGAGCAGGCTCAAGCGATCAGCTTCCTCTTCAATCACTTGCAACCCTTCCTGTACGATGTCGCTATCCCAGGTAACGTCGTCGCGGCGCAGTGTGCTAACGTAGCCCTTGATGAGCGCAACAGGCGTTTTAAGCTCGTGGCTGATGACAGAAATGAAGGTGGATTTCATTTCCTCTGCCTGGCGGAAGCGGGTGATATCCCGCATGGAGGCGAAAATGTTCAGCAGCGTGTTGTCGGTGGAAATGAGTGGGGAATAGGTGATGCCCACTGGCAGCGGGGGCTGATCTGGCCCGCGCTGCAGGTCACCTTCGACGTAAAGATTGGCATGGCGTGTCAATGGCCAGCCGCCGGCGGCTGCCTGTTCCAGCGTGAGGCCTTGCGGTGGCCTGATCCAGCGGATAATTTCCTCGTGCGGGCGTTCCTGAATCTGTTCGGCCGGCAATCCCAGCATGAAGGTCGCAGCAGGGTTGCAGCGTTCGATCTTCAGGTCGGGACGCAGGATGAGAATACCGTCACCTGGGGTGTCCAGCAATGCAGAAAGCCGTTCGCGATCTCGGCTGATTTGAGTGTAGAGCTGAGCATTTTGCACCGCAATGGCTGCCTGGTTGGCGAAGCTGCTGAGCAAGGCACGATCATTACTTGAGAACAGGTCGGGATAGCTGCGAAAGATAAAAATAACGCCAACCACTTTTTTTCGCGCTACCAGTGGAAGCCCAACCCCGCTCATCAACCCCAGGCTGGCTGTACGAGTTAATTCTTTCAACACCCGGTTGATTTCTGGAATCTCAAAGCGTTCTGGCTCTTCATTCTCAGGGATTTGAGAGAGGAACGGTGTGAGCAGACGCAGGAAAGCCGGAGGGATGCCCTGGGAGACCTGGACTTTCCACCCTCCGGCTTCGGTGCGGAGTGCAATCAGCCCGGCCTGGCCTGCCAGCATTTCTACAGAGATGGACAGAATGCGATTGAGCAGCGTATTCAGATCCAGCTCCTCGGTCATTGCACGTGCAATTTCGAGGAGGTAGTCGCGTTGGCGGACGCGGAAGTCGGGCAACATAGAACTTTACAATCCTTTTTCAGCCAGGTCAATGGCTTCTTCGAAGATAGCCAAACCTTCATCCACTTCGGCGCGGGTGATAGAGAGCGGGGGCGAGACACGAATGACGCTCTTGCCGCAACCCAAAAGCAATAGACCACGTTCGAAGGCTTTGTCTACAATCACGTCGCGGAGTTTTTCGTCGGCTTTGTGGGTTTCCGGATCTTTCACAAATTCAACACCGATCATCAGACCCTTGCCGCGCACGCAGCCTATGCTTGGGTGGCGTTCGGCCATTTCAGACAGGCGTTGCAGCGTGTAATCACCCACTTCAGCAGCATTTTGCATGTATTCGTTTTCGATCAGGTCGAGGGTGGCCAATGAGGCGGCGCAAGCCAGCGGGTTACCTCCATAAGTGTTGCCGTGAGAGCCTTTGGGCCAGGTAACAACGCTCTTGCGGGCAATCATTGCGCCCAATGGAACGCCGGAGGCAATTCCCTTGGCAACGCAGATGATGTCAGGCTCGATTCCGAAATGCTCAATGGACCACCATTTGCCGGTGCGTCCAACGCCAGCCTGGACCTCATCAGCAATCAGCAGAATACCGTGCCGGTTGCACAGCGCGCGCAAGGCTGGGAAGAAGCTTTCTGGCGGAACAATATAGCCGCCCTCGCCCTGGATGGGTTCGACCAAGATTCCAGCGACATCATCGGCGGGCAAAATACGGCCCAGAATTTCCTCTTCGATGTAACGAACCACCGCAGTACCGATATCTTCACCCTTGCGGGTATGCAGCAGCGGATGATAGGGGTCAGGGTATGGAGCGTGAACGACGCCGTTCATCAGAGGGAAGAAACCCTTGTGGTAGTGCGGCTTGGATGCAGTGAAAGTGACCGCGCCCATCGTGCGCCCGTGAAAGCCGCCAAAGAAGCCGATGAATTCGCTGCGCTTGGTGTGGTACCGCGCCAGCTTAATGGCTGCTTCCACCGATTCGGTGCCAGAGTTGGTCAAGAAAGAGACGGCATCCTCGTTGAATGGAGCAATCTGATTCAGTTTTTCAGCCAGTTCAACCCACTTGGTGTGATAGAAATCTGATGAAATGTGAATGAACTGTTCAGCCTGCTCCTGGATGGCTTTGACGACTTTGGGATGCGCGTGTCCAGTTGAAACGACCGCAATGCCGGCAGCGAAATCGAGGAACCGATTGCCATCCACATCCCACACTTCAACGCCTTTTCCATGATCCATCACGAAGGGGTAACCTCGCGGATAGGAAGGCGAGACAACAGAATGGTCGCGTGCGATGATAGCGCTGGCTTTCGGCCCTGGAAGTTTGAAGGGTTCCATGCATTTCCTCCTCAGAAACGTTGATGCTACGGACAGGATTGAAAATTATTTAGTTGCCAATATTAAAGGAAAAACCCTCTCATAGGCAGGCGATATGATTATATCAAATCCGCTGTTTAGAAAATAGAGAGGGATATCCATGGACAGGGAGGAGGAAAGGCATAAAACAGGGCCACCGCTGTGGCCCTGATAGAGGAAGTCGTTATCAATCAAATGTGGTCATCCATTTTGGCGAGTGCCAGTGCACCCATCAGGCCGCAATCATCGCCAAGTTGAGCGGGAACAATTTTTAAGTCTTTTATATATTCAGTAGATATGACTCGCTCTTCCATCGCGGCGCGCATCGGTGCGAAAAGTAATTCGCCGCTGTGAGAAACGCCGCCCCCGATGATCACAATGGATGGGTTGAGCAGGTGAAGAAAATCAGCCAGCGCATGCCCGATGTAGGTTCCAGCCCGGTGAATGGCTTCAATTGCAAGTGCGTCGCCCTTAAAAGCAGCCGCGCTGATCTCTTTGGCGCTGGGGTGAGTGCCCTTCAGAAAGTAAGATGTCGCTCCGCCAGCCAATTTTTGGGCCACATAGTTGGCAATACCTGTACCCGAGGCAACTGCCTCCAGGTGCCCGCGTTTGCCGCAGCCGCACATTGGCCCATTTGGTTCGACAGTGATGTGCCCAACTTCGGCTGCCAGACCGCGCGAGCCCTGCAACAGGCGGTCGTTATGTACAACGCCGCCGCCAATGCCCGTGCTGATTGTCAGGTATAGCACATGATGATAACCCCGGCCGGCACCAAAACGCCATTCACCCAATGCCGCCAGGTTGGCATCGTTACCCACAAAGACTGGTACATTAAAACGATCTTCAATGATTCCCCGCAGGGGCAGGCCCTCCCATCCGGGGATATTTGGCGAGAAGTAGATTACACCGGTTTCGGGGTCAACAAATCCCGGTGCGGCTGCACCAACCGCGCGGACATGACCCTCGGCTGGCCACAACTCAGCAATCAGCCCAAGCAGACGGTCCACAGCTTTTTCGCCGGGTGCCTGCGTGGGAATGCGCTTCTGTTGGATCATTTCTCCACTGGCCGCATCAAATGTAGCGACTCGGATTTGCGTTCCGCCAATATCACATGCAATGATTGCTTCCATATCGGCTCGATTATAGCACTAAACTTTTTTTTAATCGTAAGAATTTGTTGACGCTCTTTGCAAACGACATTATGATTTACACTTATGCAGCAAAATTCAAAAAGCTCCCGCCGCAGTATTCTCCATCGAATTGCGCATCTGTTTCAATGGTTGCTGCCCGGATTGGGAATCAAGCGCTGGGTTGCAGTCATTCTCATCGGAACCACTCTGGTGGGTCTTGGTTTCGCGGTCTTGATCCTGGATTTGTATCGCAACGCACCTGGCAACTGGTGGGCGCCGCTTTTGCGCGTGCTATCACTACAACACCTGGAGCGATGGGTGCGCGCGTTGATCTTTGGCGGGACCGGGCTTGCCACAATCCTGATCGGGATCGCTGGTCTTAACCGCGCGTTGCTTAAGCCGTTTCTACGACCTGGAAAAGGGATTCTGGATACTGTGACGGCATTCCGTAAGAAAGAGCGCGGACCGCGCATTGTTGCGATTGGTGGAGGGACAGGGCTTTCAACTCTGCTGCGTGGATTGAAGACCTATACCAGCAATCTAACCGCGGTGGTATCGGTGGCAGACGATGGTGGCTCGTCGGGCGAACTGCGTAAAAGCCTGGGTATTTTGCCTCCCGGCGATATCCGCAACTGCCTGACGGCTCTCTCAGAAGACGAGGCTTTGCTATCGCAGGTATTCCAATACCGTTTTGCAAATGCAGGCAACCTGTCAGGCCATTCGCTGGGCAATCTGTTTATTTCAGCGCTCACGGAAATTACGGGCAGCTTTGAAGAAGCAGTGTCTGAATCGGGGCGCGTATTGGCCGTGCAAGGACGAGTGCTGCCAGCAACCCTGCACGATGTTCGCCTGGCAGCTGATGTGACTCTGCCGGCGGCAGACGCGGATGTGCACGTGAAGGGTGAAAGTTCCATATCCAAGGCGGCTGGCCAGGTCCGGCGCCTGTGGCTGGAGCCGAGCAATCCGCTTGCCTTTCCGCCGGCCATCCAGGCTATCCTTTCTGCTGATCTGATCGTCATCGGCCCTGGCAGCCTGTACACCAGTTTGCTGCCAAACTTGTTGGTGCCCGATCTGGCGGCAGCGATTCGCTCCAGCCGGGCGTTGAAGTTTTATGTCTGCAATGTTGCCACACAGGCGGGAGAAACAGATGGTTTTACCTGTGGTGCGCACGTCCATACCATCGAAAAACATGTGGATGGCCCGATATTTGATCTGGTCATCTGCAATAACCGCTTTGAGGGCAATCTGCCAGCTCCCTTGGAATGGGTGCGGCTGGAACCGGAGCTGCAGGAGCAATATTCTGTCTATCAGACCGACCTGCTGGATGTGGAAAACCCCTGGCGGCACGATTCACTCAAGCTTGCCCGCACCATCATTGATCTCCTGAATGAAAGGACTGGTCCATTAATCGCCCGTGATGAGAGTTTGTGAAAAATCATACTAATTGTCTCTGCTGCCATGCTCAGATCATGGTAAAATTCGTTAGTCTTCACATTTGGAGGTGATTCCATGACAATTCAGGTAGGTATCAATGGTTTCGGCCGCATCGGCCGGCAGGTGTTAAAGGCCATTATGCAGCGCTATCCCGGCGAACTGGAAGTGGTAGCGATCAATGACCTGTTCGATACAAAGACCAATGCGCATTTGTTCAAATATGACTCGAACTACGGGATTTTCCCGGGCACAGTCGAAGTTGAAGAAAATGACCTGGTGATTGACGGCAAGAAGGTGCGCGTATTTGCAGAAAAAGATCCCGGTGCCTTACCCTGGAAAGACCTGGGTGTGGATATCGTGATCGAATCGACCGGTATCTTCACGGATGCTATCGGCGATCCTGCCAAGGGCAAAGCGGGCGCAAATGTGCACATCCTCAAGGGCGGTGCCAAGAAGGTGATCATCAGTGCCCCGGCTAAGAATGAGGATATCACGATCGTGATGGGAGTCAATCAGGACAAGTACGACCCCGCCAAGCATCATGTTCTGTCCAACGCTTCCTGCACGACGAACTGCCTGGCTCCGGCTGCGAAGATTGTGAACGACCTGTTCACCATCCAGTATGCCACCATGACCACCATTCACTCTTACACCAACGATCAGGTGATTCTGGATCAGGGCCATAAGAAGGAAATGCGCCGCTCCCGCGCTGCCGGCTTGAACATCATCCCCACCACTACCGGCGCTGCCAAGGCAGTTGCATTGGTGATCCCGGAGTTGAAGGGCAAGTTCGACGGCTATTCGCTGCGCGTTCCGACCCCCACGGTTTCGGTGGTTGATTTCACCGCGATGATCGAAAAACCCACCACCAAGGACGAGTTGAACGCGGCCTTCGTTGAAGCCTCCAAGGGCGCGCTCAAGGGCATCCTGGGTGTCACCACCGGCCAGTACGGCGATCCGTTGGTTTCGATGGATTTCAAGGGCGACCCGCGCTCCTCAATTGTGGACCTGCCCAACACCATGGTAATGGGCGGCAACCTGATCAAGGTTGTGACCTGGTACGACAACGAGTGGGGTTATTCCTGCCGCACCGCAGACCTGGCGGCTTTGCTGGCCAAGTCACTCTAATTTGTTGAAGCTTTAGCATGACCATGTAATGCGTAATCTGCCGCAAGCATCAGATTACGCATTACGCTTATTTCGTGGAGGGAAAGATGTTCAGCAAAAAGACCATTCGCGATATTGATGTAAAAGGCAAGAAGGTTTTTGTCCGGGTGGATTTCAACGTCCCTATCAAAGAAGGCAAAGTCGGCGATGACACGCGCATCCGCGCTGCCCTGCCCACCATTCAGTATTTACTGGAAAACGGTGCGTCGGTGATTCTGGCTTCGCACCTCGGTCGTCCCAAGGGCGGACCGGATCCAAAATACAGCCTGAAACCGGTGGCGGATTATTTGGGAGGGCTGTTGGGCAAGCCAGTGGCCTTTGCCGAAGATTGCATTGGCCCGGCCGCTGAAGCAGCTGCCAAATCGCTGAAGGCTGGCGAAGTGCTGGTGCTTGAGAATACCCGCTTCCACCCGGAAGAGGAAAAGAACGACCCGGATATGGCCAAACAACTGGCAGCACTTGCGGATGTATACGTCAACGATGCATTTGGATCGGCTCACCGCGCACACGCATCCACCGAAGGCATCGCCCGTAATTTGCCTGTCGCTGTGGCGGGATTCCTGATGGAAAAAGAAATCCAGTACCTGGGCCAGGCTATTGCAGATCCTAAACGTCCGTTTGTAGCCATCCTGGGCGGTGCGAAGATCAGCGACAAGATTGGCGTAATCCGCAACCTGCTGGAGAAAGCAGATGCAATTTTGATTGGCGGCGGCATGGCCAACACCTTCTTCAAAGCGCAGGGCTACCCGGTGGCCGATTCGCTTGTGGAAGATGAAGCACTGGAAACCGCCAAAGAAATGCTAAGTAAGGGCGGCAACAAGCTGCGGCTGCCGTTCGATGTGGTCATTGCCAATGCGTTTGACGCTGCGGCTGAATCAAAGATCATGCAGGTGGGACCGATCCCCGAAGGCTGGCGCATCCTGGATATTGGACCTGAAACGGTGAAAGCGTATGCCAAGGTGATTGCCGGTGCTGGCACGGTCGTCTGGAACGGCCCAATGGGCGTGTTTGAGTTTCCTGAATTTGCCAAGGGCACTTTTGGTATCGCGCATGCGGTAGCCGACAGCCAGGCGATCAGCGTAATCGGCGGCGGCGAATCGGTGGCTGCCATTCAGCAATCTGGCCTGGCCGGAAAAATTACCCACATTTCGACGGGCGGCGGTGCATCGCTGGAGATGCTTGAAGGACTGATTCTGCCAGGTGTTGCAGCGCTCAACGACCGCTAAATGTTTTTGCGGTTTTGCGGAGCGCCGGAGAAATCCTGCCGGCGCTCTGCTGTTTTGAAAAACCAGGCGGGACAGAATGGATTGTGAATCAGGCAAAGGACTGGACAAATTGCCTGCCTTCGGGTAAAATCTCTCTTCGCAATCATACGCACGAGAACGAGTTTTGGAGGAAGGGCTTTGGCTAACATTAAGTCTGCGATTAAGCGCAATAAGCAAAATGAAAAGCGCCGCTTGCGCAACCGCGTTTACCGCGGTGCTGCACGCACGCTTGTTTCGAAGGCGAAGACTACGATCGTGACCGGCGATGTCGAAACATCCAAGGTTGCCGTCGCGCAGGCCATTCGGGCGTTGGATAAAGCTGCCGAGCAGGGCATCATTCACAAGAATAACGCTGCTCGCCGCAAGAGCCGCCTGATGAAGCGTCTGAACAGCCTGGCGTAATTATTGGGTTTGCCCCGCGAGGCGGGGAGATAAAACGACAGTATATCAGCGGGAGCGCAAGCGGCTCCCGCTATTGCTGTAGCATTCTGTTGTAAGTTATTCATTGGATTAAACCGCTTATTCTGTTCATGATATAATTCGACTTCGCGGGATTTTATCGTCGAATTTTGGGAGGACCTGCATGTTTGAACTTGAGCAACAGCGCATTGAAGGCCAGGTCCGCGCTTATTGCGCGGAGTCAGGTCTGCCTGAGCCCAAACTGCAATGGTCCTGGATTCCTTTTGGCGGCCATTGGGGGATATCTACCTCGTTTTTTCAGCTGGCAGCCCAGGAAGCGCGCGAAAAAGGCTTGAAAACCAATGTGGCAGAACGCGCCCAGGCGATTGCGCTGGCGGTTGCCGATGCCTTGGGTAAACCACAGGGCTTCGAACGGGTGGAGGCCGTGCGCGGCTATCTAAACCTGTATTTTTCCACCGCTGAATACACCCGGCGCGTGCTCGATTCTGTGTTGACCGAGGGAGATAAGTACGGCCGCGGCGAACCCAAAAACGAGCGAATTATGGTTGAGTTCTCCCAGCCCAACACGCACAAAGCCTTCCATGTAGGGCATCTGCGCAGTGCCATTCTGGGAGATGTGTTGGCTCGTATTCTTGAAGCGGCCGGTTATGACGTGATTCGCGCCAATTATCCTGGCGATATCGGCTTGCACGTGGTTAAATGGCTGTGGAATTACATCAAGTTTCACAACGGTGAAAAACCAAAGCAGGATATCACTCGCTGGATGGGCGACCTGTACCTGGAAGCAAGTAAACGGCTGGAAGCCAACCCTGAGATGGAGGCTGAAGTTCGTGCGCTGTACGCACGCTGGGACCAGCGCGACCCAGAAGTGGTGGCCCTGTGGGAAGAAACCCGCCAGTGGTCGCTGGACGGCTTTAAGGCGCTGTATGAACTGCTGGGCATCCGCTTTGATGTGTATTACTTCAACAGCATGGTTGAGCAATCCGGCAAGCAGCTGGTGAATGACCTGATTGAGCGCGGCATTGCTTCAGATGAGCGCCCGGATGGGGCGGTGGTGGTCAAGTTGGATGAATTGCTCGGCCTGAGCAATGAAAAATACCGCGTGCTGGTCGTATTACGCTCGGACGGCACTGCGCTTTATGCCACCGAAGACCTTGCCCTGGCTGCCCGCAAGTTCAGTGATTATCCCGATCTGGCAAAATCGCTTTATGTTGTTGACGTGCGCCAGTCGCTGCATTTTCAGCAGGTTTTCAAAACGCTGGAGATTGCTGGTTTTCCGTGGGCGACGCGTTGCCAGCATATTCCCTACGAGCTGGTGACGCTGCCCGGTAACATGGCGATGGCCTCGCGTGAAGGCACAGTGGTTCTGCTGGAAGATCTGGTGCGTGAAGCCACGGCTCGCGCGTATGAAATTGTGAAAACGAAAAATCCAGATCTTTCCCTTGAAAATCAACAGGCCATTGCCCAGGCAGTGGCACTCGGCGCGATACGCTATTCGATGATTTCGCGCGAAAATACGAAAGTGGTGACCTTCGACTGGGAAACCGCTCTGAATTTTGACGGGCAAGCCGCGCCGTACATCCAGTATGCCTATGTGCGCGCAGGCAGCATTTTGCGCAAGTGGGGCAAGGACATTCCTGCATCTATTCTGCCTGAATACGAGCTTGCCCCCGCGGAAGTGCAGCTGGTTGAGCTGATTTCGCGCCTGCCACGCGAGATTCAAACTGCTGCCAATGACTTCAGGCCAATGACCCTCTCAAACCTGGCATACGAAATGGCCAAGGCTTTTAATGACTTCTACAATCAATGCCCGGTTTTGCAGGCTGAACCGGCTGTGCGTGAAGTGCGTCTGCGGCTGGTGGCTGCAGCCCGCCAGGCGATCGGCAATGCTTTGAGTGTGTTGGGCGTCATCGCCCCCACGGCGATGTGAAAGGGCAGCACCGTCCCCCAGGCGGTGCGAAATGGGCACCATCGTCCCCTTGGCGATGCAATTTCACCTTCTTAAGGAGACATTTGTATGACCCCAATTCGTACCTTGATCATGGGTGCCGCAGGCCGCGATTTTCATAACTTCAACGTCTATTTCCGTGACAATGCGGATTACGACGTTGTAGCGTTCACGGCAACTCAGATCCCCAATATCGAAGGCCGCCGCTATCCTGCGGAGCTGGCTGGTAAACTTTATCCGCACGGCATTCCGATTTACCCAGAATCTGACCTGCTCAAATTGATTGCTGAACACAAGGTTCAGCAGGTGATCTTTGCCTATTCAGACGTGCCCCACGAGTATGTGATGCATAAGGCATCCCAGGTGATGGCAGCGGGCGCCGATTTCCGCCTGATGGGCCTGGAGACCACCCAGATCAAATCCACCAAGCCAGTCGTTTCGGTTTGTGCTGTCCGCACCGGTTCGGGCAAAAGCCAGACTACCCGCCGCGTTTCGTTGATCCTGCGCGAAATGGGATTCCGCGTGGCTGCCATCCGCCACCCCATGCCCTACGGTGATTTAGTCAAGCAGCGCGTACAGCGATTCGCTTCCTATGCTGATTTGGACAAGCATGAGTGCACCATTGAAGAGCGTGAGGAATACGAACCGCATCTGGATAACGGCGTGATCGTTTACGCAGGCGTCGATTACGAAGCCATCCTGCGCCAGGCTGAGCAGGAAGTCGATATCGTCCTGTGGGACGGCGGCAACAACGACTTCTCCTTCTACAAGGAAGACCTGGCAATCGTGGTCGCTGATCCGCACCGTCCCGGCCACGAAGTCCGCTACCACCCCGGCGAAACCAACATTCGCCATGCAGATGTGTTTGTGATCAACAAAGTCGATACCGCATCCCCCGACGCGGTCATCGCCGTTCGCAACAACCTGAACGAGCTTAATCCGAACGCCATTGTGATTGAAGGCGCTTCGCCGCTGTTTGTTGAGAATCCCGAAGCCATCCGCGGCAAGCGTGTGCTGGTGATTGAAGACGGCCCGACGCTGACCCACGGCGAAATGGCTTACGGCGCCGGTTGGGTGGCTGCCCGCCGCTTTGGCGCTGGCGAAATTGTCGACCCGCGTCCGTTTGCGGTCAAATCGATTGCTGCCACCTATCAGAAGTACCCGAAGACCGGTGCGATTCTGCCCGCGATGGGTTACGGCGAGGAGCAGATGCGCGACCTGGAAGCGACGATCGAACGCGCGGATGTGGATTTGGTCATTTCGGCCACACCGATTGACCTGACCCGCGTCATCAAGGTCAACAAGCCGATGCAGCGTGTGCGCTATGAGCTGCAGGAGATCGGCCAACCGACGCTGGAAGATATCCTCAAGGCCAAGTTCAGCAAGTAAGCTCCGGTAAGTCAAGTTTAAAGAGGGACCGGCAGAAGATTGCCGGTCCCTTTTGTTCTGATATAATTCCGATGGTGCGAAAAAGCTCCTCTAAGCGGGCGCAGGCAACAATAGAAGAAAGCGATTATCAAGATGTTCATAGATCAGGCGAAAATTTACGTGCGCTCAGGCAAGGGCGGAGATGGTTTTGTGCATTTTCACCGTGAGAAGTTTGTTCCGCGCGGCGGACCGGACGGCGGCGACGGAGGTCGGGGTGGAGATGTGATTCTTGAAGTGAGCCACTCGATTAATACGCTGGCGACCTTTCGCCATCAATCGCGTTTTACTGCCCAGGATGGCGCCAAGGGCGGCATCAATAACATGACCGGCAAGTCGGCTGACGATCTCATTATTAAAGTGCCGGCCGGAACGCTGGTTTATAACGACGATACTGGCCAACTTCTGGGCGATCTGGTGGAAAAAGGCCAGCGCCTGATCGTCGCGAAAGGTGGACGGGGCGGGCGCGGCAACCAACATTTTGCCACGCCGCGCAATCAAGTGCCGCGTATGGCCGAACGCGGCGAGCCCGCTCAGGAATTCAACCTGCGGCTGGAGCTGAAGCTGATTGCAGACATCGGCCTGGTTGGAGTGCCCAACGCGGGCAAATCCAGCCTGTTGGCCGCGGTGACGAATGCCAATCCGAAAATTGCCGATTATCCGTTCACCACGCTGGAACCCAACCTGGGTGTGGTTGAAATGGACGGCGAAACCACAATGGTGTTGGCAGATATTCCCGGCCTGATCGAAGGCGCACACATGGGGGTAGGTCTGGGATTTGCTTTTCTGCGGCATGTCCAGCGCACTCGGGTGTTGATTCATCTATTAGACGGATTATCAGAAGATCCTCTGGCAGATTATTCGCAGACCAACAGCGAAATGGCCCTGTTTGACCCCAACCTCGGCCAAAAACCGCAAATTGTGGCTTTTAATAAAATGGATCTGCCGGAAGTGCAAGAACGCTGGCCGGCGGTCAAGAAAGAATTGGAAAATCGCGGTGCGGAAGTGATGCCCATTTCGGCGGCGACACACGAGAACTTAATGCCATTGTTGTGGAAAGCGCACGCCATGCTGCAAAGTGCGCCAGAACCTGAGGTGGAACAGGCTCTTCCGGTATATAAGCCTGAAGATGATCCGCGCGATTTCACCATTGAGCGTATCCCTGAAGGGTGGCGGTTGCACGGCTCAGCGATTGAGCGGGCTGCAGCGATGACTTACTGGGAGTTAGAGAGCTCGGTGAGGCGTTTTCAACGCTTGATGGAGAACCTGGGTGTCGAAGACGCGCTGCGCAAAGCAGGCGTTCAGGAAGGTGACACAGTCTTCATTGGCGAGGATTACGAGTTGGAGTGGGAAGACTGATCCAGCGGGGATAACAAATGCGCATAGGCGTTTTCGGCGGCACTTTTGATCCACCCCATGTTGGCCACCAGATTCTGGCTGCCGATGCTGCCGAACAACTTTCTCTCGACCGCGTCCTTTGGGTGCTCACCCCCACGCCGCCTCATAAGCTCGGGCGCAGCATCAGCGATGACCGCGTGCGTCTTCGGCTAGTCCGCGCCGCGGCGGCAAATAATCCGCTTTTTGAGGTCTCGGAGATTGAATTTGACCGTCCTGGACCACATTACGCCGCCGACACGCTGGCAATATTGGCTTTGCGTTACCCAGATGCTGAACTATTCTATCTGATGGGCGGTGATTCACTGCGTGATTTGCCCACCTGGCACGAGCCAGCGCTCTTCCTGCAACGCTGCGCCGGAGTGGGTGTGATGCGCCGGCCAGAAGATGCCATTAATCTGCCTGCCTTGGAACAGGTGCTGCCGGGCATTACCGACAAAGTGCATTTCTTTGATACGCCTCTGGTGGACATCTCATCCAGCGATATCCGAAGGCGTGCTGCCGCCGGTCAAACTTACCGCTACCTTGTGCCCCCGGCAGTGTTTCGCTTGTTGGATCGCCTGCAACTATATCGTTCGGTTTTATGAGGTTTTATGTCGTTGTTCCGAAATAAGAATTTCCTTGCTGCCGCATTGGGCCATATGATCGTTGATTCTCTAAATGGCACCCGCGCGATTATTCTTGCATTCTTAAGCGTTCCCCTGGGTTTAACCAACACACTGCTTGGATTGTACACCACGTTATATGTGGTTGCAGGAGCGCTTGCGCAGCCGATTTTCGGTTACCTGGCCGACCGGGTCGGTCTGCGGAGGGTTGTTGCTGGCGGCATCCTTTGGATGGCGGTGTTCTTTTCGCTGGGTGTGGCAGTACAAGGCCGGATTGCTTTATTGTTCCTGATTTTTGCAAGCATGGGATCGGGAGCTTTTCACGCAGCAGGGACGGCACAAGCCACCATGGCCGGCCGTGACAGTCTATCTGGACGGGAAACGTTATCTGCGTCGATGTTCTTTGTTTTTGGGCAAACGGGCTACTTCCTCGGACCGATCATCGGCGGGATTTTGTTGAACCGTTGGGAACCTGTGAGCCTGGTCAGTATGGCGTTGTTGGCTGGTATTACTGGTTTATGGGCAACGCTTTATCGCAGCCCGATCGGGACTTTGGGGCCCAAGGTTAGTGCCACAAAAACGCCGTCTTTGCGCTATCCGTGGTTTTTTATTCTAATGCTTGCATTGGCTGCTGGTTTTCAATCCTGGACACAGCAGAACGTCACGACATTTCTGCCGAAATACTTGTTGGAGTTGGGTCAGTCACCTGCCCAATATGGGCTACTGTCTGCGCTGTTTATGGCCGGTTCCGCGCTTGGAAATTTGCTGGGCGGCAGCCTGGCAGACCGGTACGGCCGCTGGAGGGTGATCTTTATTGCTTTGTCGACCGGCGCTGTTCCGCTCATCCTGTTGTCACAGATTGGCAACAGTGTCTGGTTGTTTCTTGTCATCATTCTGGCGGGATTGTTCAATGGATCTGCATACAGCGCAATTGTTGTGCTTTCTCAAAGGCTGATGCCTGGCGGGATCGCGCTGGCTTCGGGCCTTGCGCTCGCATTTATATTTTCCAGCGGGTCGCTGGGTGCATTGGTGAGCGGCAGCATTGCCGATAAAATTGGGATCGCGCCAATTTTTACCTTGAGCGCAATGATTTCACTGGCTGGCGGTTTGATCGCGCTTGGATTGCGTGAAAAGAAGCTCTATCCAAAGGCCGTGACCGATGTTCAGCTGGCGACCTCAAACGATTAATCGGGCAGGACTATTTCCAGATCATAAATTGCAGCCATAATGTGCTGATTGCGAGCGAAATCAGCGTTATGATCGTCCCGGTACGCATGTATTCCCAGAACGACAGGTGAACACGCCGGCGCTGTGCAATTTCTGCCACGATCAGGTTAGCGACCGAACCCAGCAGGGTGAGGTTGCCGGCCAGGGTGGAAGCAGCTGCCAATGTCAGCCAGCCTGCCACTGGATTGGACAGACCCTGGACGACAGGTTTCAGCAGCAGCACCGCCGGAACGTTGGAAACCAGGTTGCTAAGCACTACCGTGATGGCTGACAGATTGATTGCATTGAGTTTGACCGCACTGGTCAGCAAGTTGAATAATCTGGCAGTGATGCCGTTGACTTCCAAAGATCCAGTCACAATGAACAGGGCTGCAAAGAAGACCAAAATATCCCAATCGAACTCAGCAAACACTTTTTCTGGCTTGAGACGGCGGGTGAAGAGCAGCACGCAGGCGGCCAGAAATGCGGCCATGGCGATTGGCATACCGGCCAGAAAGGCAATTAACAGTCCGGCTGTCACGATAAGGCTCTTGAGCAGCAGGGGTTTATGAAATCGCGGTGCAGGTAGCTTTGAAACGATGAAGTCCCCGCTTCTAAATTCCCGGGGGTAGGCCAGCACCAGAACAACCCACACTCCAGCCAGGCCCAGCAGCGCGACCGGAGCAAGGTTTGCGGCAAAATCTGTATAAGAAATGCCGGAAGCGATGCCAATGATCATATTCTGCGGGTTGCCGGTCAATGTGGCAGTTGAGCCAATGTTCGCGGCTGTGGCCAGCGCAATCAGGTAGGGAATCGGATTGCGATCCATGGCCAGCACCAGGTCCAGTATCAACGGCGTGAACATCAAGCAGATGGTGTCGTTGAGAAAGAATGCACTCAAGATTCCAGTTGCGATAATTAGTATCGCAAGAAATGCCCTGGGCGTCTTTGCAAACCTTAGTAAAGCATTACCTGCCAGCTTAAAGAAACCAGCAATGCGCAGGTTGGCATTAATGATCATCATACTGAACAGCAGGATCAGCGTGTCCAGGTCCAGGAATTTGCCAATATCGCTAAAAGCTACCTGGCCAGTTGCGATGAGCAAACCAGCGCCCATCAATGCAATGGTAGTACGGTTGGCGCGCAGCCGCGGCCAGTAACCCAGTGCGATGCCAATGTAGGTGAATAAAACGATACCCAGGGTAAGCCAAAAATTCATAGCGGGCGGAATTTTACCACCAATCCACCATCTTCGGGCTGTGGAAATCTCCACCAACGCTGGGTATTGTTATCGATCAGGCATTTAGTGAATAGGTGTTGTACGGATTAATACAGGGAGTGCCCCAGGCAAGGTGCATCTCTCGCGCGGTGAGATCCATGATTACGCTGCAAATTGTCTTCTTGCGATCCATTGGGCGGTCATAATGTACGGCATGATTGCAGATCGATTCAGGGTAATTCATGTGATCTTGCAACAACAGTTTTAGACTGTCTATGGAATGGCCGCAGCTTTTACCCAGCAACCGATCCACGCGTGCATAACGAACACGTGTTTCGATTAATTCGTCGGGTTCGTCTTCGATTGCTTTCATTTGGGCATCTAAATAGTGATTGGTGTGGACAACACGGCCGTTCTCTGAGTTTAGGACCGCAAATCGGCGGGCTGAAACCTCAATATTGAACAACTCGCCAGACTCATGGGCCAACAAGTGGTTATAACCGGCGGCGCGCTGTGGCGCGAGCATGCAGCGAATGGCTTGCCCCGGTGTTTTTGCAGCCAGTACTGCCCTCGATACAATAATCCGAGGGATGCCTAATCGCGAGTCTTTGGCATAAACTGAATCGCAGCATTGGGCAATCCCGTGCGCATTGAAACCAATATTGGGCAGTAAACCACCGTAAGTCAATGCAAGAAAAGGCGGCTCATCATCGGCAGCAATATTTAGCACGTAAACATCTGCCTCATCATCGGGCAACCAATCTTCATTGTGCCCGACGAGGACATGATGATTGGCGGTGCATTCTTCATTGATCGCCAGGCTTGTGCATTTGGTCAGATGGAGCGCATCCATTGTGACGCCTTCCATGGCATTCAGCACCAGAAGATCCTCCAGTTGAACATTTGCGCCTTCGGAAATGCCAAGAATCTCGTCGTAATATTTCGGGAAGTGCTCCTGGATGAACGGAGAGTACTTTAATGCCTGGATTTGAGCGCCCTTCACAGTGAGATGCAGCTTTTGCTCGGCGGACTGCACGAGCATTCGCGCCGACTCGATGCTGTGTTGAATGGCCGGACGAACAGCTTCGCCGATTTGCCGCCCAATTTCAAAGTGGCTGCCGCGAACGGAAATCAAAGGTGCAGGTTTGGGATTTTTTACGATTTCATAGGGTTGTTCCATGGCGTCTGTCCTTAATAAAAATCAAACCCGAAAGGAGCATCCCTTCAGGTTTGATTGTACCATGCGGAAAGAACTGGCTTCAGCGGACGCGCAGCTCTAAATTGCCCAAACCCATATCAATTTTGATATTGATCAAGGGGCCGCTGCCGCTGCGTTCATACACATCGCCGTCAGTGGTCCAGGTGCCGCCGACCGAAACGTTGCTCAGTCCGCCACCAACTTCGACCCGCACGCGGGCATTCTCTGGAACATTGATGCGCACATTGCTCATGCCGGCTGACAGGTGCACGGAAATATCTTGCTGCAGTTCTCCAGAAAAGTCGAGCGTGTAGGAACCTGCGCCACCTTCGAAGATCACTTCTGCAACGTTGGCATATCCCAGGCCTTCCAGGTCCACCTGCGAAGCGCCGGTTTTGTAAGTCAGGCGTTCCATGCGCGTTGGATTGAGCGAGTCGAATTTTACAGTTGCCCGGCTGGCCCCGTCTGCAACAGTCAGATTGGTGATGGGCACACCGGTCAGGTCAAGTGTACCTTCGTATGCGCCAGCCTGGATATTCAGGTCAACCGGTGTGTTACCCAGGCGTAAATCCCATTCGTTGATCACGTTGCGGTCTGGAATATCAATTTTGCCCTGGCTGCCCTGGACGATTTTAATTCGATTGCCGCTGGTTTCGACAGTCGGCTGCCATTTTTCGACATTATAGCGGACGGTTCCTTCGACCAACCCAGCGCCGCCCCCGGCAATTTCCAGTTCCCCTGAACCCATTTCAATGCTTAATTCGCTGGTTTGCCCTCCGACAGGCACGGGGACAGATAAATCCATCGTCCGGGTGGTGGTTGTTTCTACGGTGTCGGGCAGGTTGAACGTGATTGAACACGCCAGCGAAGGCAGCACCAACAGGGTAATTGCCAGTAAAAGCGTTAGATAGAAGCGCGGCTTCATATTCTCTCTCCTTGCAACTGAACGGCAGGTGTTTTGATCAGCTATTCGCCCTGCTGTTGGCCCTGACCTTCGGTGGAAGGCTCAGCAGGCACCTCGGGAATGACTGGCATCACCGCTGGAACAGGTGAGGGTTGGCGCGGCGCAGACGGAGGCGGTGTTGGACGGGAGGGCGTAGCCAGGTTCGGGTAATCCTGTGTACCAAAGCGGGTGAGGACGATGGCTCCCAATCCAAAGGCAAGTGCGGCTGTTGCGACGATCCAATCAATGCAAGGGATCACCGAAATGAGACTGGTCAACAGGCTGAGGAAGGCTGCGCCAATCCCCGCTGCAACTGGTTCGGCCCACTGGGTTTTGAACAGCGTCGCCAGCCGGTTACCCAGCTCCAGTCCGACGGCTGTCCAGGCGTAGATGGTGGCTGCGAGGATAACCATAATGCCAAGCAGGCTGAAGGGGATCAGAATGATGGTGATTGCCAGGATCAGCACCAGTGCGGGAGCAACGATAAAAGTGAGCAGACCGATTCCAGCAGAAACGGCTGGTGCGGTAGTGACGGTCTTCGCCACGCGTTGTGTGGGGCGTGGCGCAAGCAAGGTGATAAGCAGCGCCATCAACCCGAGCGCAAGAGCGCGCAGGAGCGCCCAAAGGGTTGAGCCGAAACTGCGGAAAGGTCCACCGAATGACGGTGAAATTTCATCAGGAATCCAATTGTCCGGGTTAATCCTCGGCAGGTTGAGACCGTCTGGATCTTCGGCAATGACATCGCCGCTTACCAGGGCGCCTTCAGCTTGATTGATCACGACGCCCATTGAATGGACATCACCATCCACCACGGCAGTTTCGTTCAAGTTGACAGAGCCGCCCATGGCATTGATGCTGCCCATAATGTGACCAGAAACAGAGAGTGACCCGCCAAAAATGGCAACATCACCTTGAACCGTGGCGCCTTCCTCAATCGCAGCCGAACCGCCAAATACGACCAGGTCGCCGGTAAGTGTTTCGCCACTACGTAACGTGTACGCAGAACCAAAAACAACCTTGCCGCCATCATCCGTGGTCATCTGGTTGGTTGGGTCCTGGGCATACACCCGGACTGGCAGGGCGAACAGCACTGCCAGCAGGCTTGCGAGGATGAGAAGTTTACTGAAGTTCTTCATGGGAGGGTGCTCCTTTTCGAGAAATTCGCCAGACTGATAACACCCACGCAAGGCACAGGATGCAAATCCAACTGGCAATGATGAACCAAATCGCTGTGGTCAATGCGGGAGGTAAGAAACGTAGCAGCGACTCGAAGAATTCGCCAATTTGGACGAAGCCGACTGCGACTTGAGTGGATGCACCGATCACGCTGGCAAACAGATCGGCGAGGGATGAAGTGAGTGAGAAGTAGGTGATCAAACCGGCAAGGACAATGAGGACTGAAGCGGCCAGCGCAAGGATGGTAATTCGCACCTGGCGCCGCTGTTGGCGCAGGCGGCGCGCTTCCAGACTGGCCAGCCATCGGTTCGAGAAACCAGGTTGCGGACGCGAGACCTCGGCCGTTTTTAACATATGCCGGACATTTAGCCAGGCTTCATACTGCCGCGTGCAATCCGGACAGGTTTGCATGTGTAGCTTGAGTTCCTCAGCCTGGGCAGGATTGAGGGGCGCATCTTCGTAGAGCCAGGAATTAAAAGGCTGGTGATTCATCCTGTTTCCTTTCTTTGCCAGTCAGGCGCGCGGCATCTGCCTGGTATTGGCGGGCAAGTGCCTGGCGGCTGCGGAACAAGCGGCTTTTCACTGCGCTGGTGCTTAGATTTAGGGCACGAGCGATCTCATCTTCTGAAAAATCATACCAATAACGCAGAATGATGGCTGCTCGATCCGGGCCGTTCAAGGTTTCTAATAATTTTCGCATGGCCACTTGTTCTTCAGTCTGGCTGGCCGTTCTTTCCGGGTCAGGCGCCTGATCGGGAAGCGTTTCTTCGAGCAAATCGTCGATGGCAAGAATTGGAGTGCGCCTTTTGCGCTGCTGGTCGATGCAATAATGCGCCGCAATCGAGAGCAGCCATGTGGCAAAGGAACGTTGCGTATCGTAGCGCTGGATGTTCTGGAAGGCACGCCAGAAGGTTTCCTGGGCGGCATCCTCAGCTTCAAATTCATCGCCAAGCATGCGGTAGCACAGATTGAATACGGGATTCTGGTAGCGTTCCACCAGGCTGGCGAAGGCTTCTTCGTCGCCCTGCAGGGTTTGCTGCAGCCACTCCGCTTCTGGATTGCTCACCAATGCTCCTCGGGTCAGGTTGATCTACCCTAATATACGCAGCCGTCCCAAAAAGGTTTCAATACTCATCAGAATTATCAAGTTGACGCCAACATCCTTCCACGGTACGGTTGGCTCTGGCGTTGTCGGTTCGGCCTGGCAGGATTGATTGTTGACAAAGGGAAAACCTGGAACGCCTGGTCAAGAATTTATCTTTCCGCCGTGAAAAACCAACTCATAAATAACCTGGTCTTTGTGTTCGATCCGTTCGCTGCCGGTAAATCGCTCAATGTCACCTTGCCAGGTGCAACGATAGCAAAAGCTCCCGACGTGCAATTCGGATGGGCCCCGATATGGGGCTTCGGCTGTCACCGCACTCAATGCTGCATGCAGGATCTCGCCAAATCCTTCTGGAATATTGTTCACCAGCATCACGCCGTGATAATTCATGCCCCAGATTGGAATGTTTTGGTGCCAGACAGCTTCCTCACCAATAAAATCGCGGCTGCCCAGATATGTGTCGATATAGAGAAAAGCTCTCTCTTGATAGTGCAAATCGAAAGATCCCGGACGGCTGGACGCGCCAGAGGGGGCACCAGAAGCATAAGTGGCGCGCTTGGCGCGAATTAAAAATGGCACAAATTCCAGGCGATCCAGCAAAGCGGACTCCTAGAAGACGATTTCTTCTTTTCCGGTCAGCTTTTCGTTGATGCGTTCCACCACAGTATCAAGGTGCCTGGGCTGGTGAACGAAATCGAGATCGTCTGAACGCAGGGTGAGCACGGGGCAAAGATCGAATGCCCGAATCCAATCCTCATAAAAGGAATCCAGAAGGTTCAGGTAATCTTCGGTAATTGTGCTTTCCATTGAACGCCCGCGCCGGTGGATGCGCTCCATTAGAACTGGCACGGGCGCTTTGAGGTACACCAACAGCGCAGGAGTTGGCAGATTCTTGACAACCAGGTCAAACAGGCCGCGGTAAGTGACGTAATCGCGTTCGTTTATGTTGCCCATGCTGTGCAGCGCGCGAGCAAAGATGTAGGCATCCTCATAAATTGAGCGGTCAATGATGGCTGAACGCGGGTCGTTCCACAATTCAACATGCTGTTCAGCGCGCTTATATAGGAAATAAACCTGCAGGTGAAACGACCAGGCCTTCATATCGGCATAGAAATCGGGCAGGTAAGGATTGTCGTTGACCGATTCGTAGGCTGTGCGCCAGCCCATGCGTTCACCAATGCGTTCAGTAAGTGAAGTCTTTCCAGCGCCAATGTTTCCGGCGACCAGGATGAGTCGTTTTGCCATGGATGGGTTACCTCGTAAGGGGATGGACTTGTTTCTATTATAGCCAATTCCCTCTTTGGACAAGTGCAATTTGCGGTGTACAATTAACTGCAATTCCAACCTGGAGGAAACAATGAAGCATATGAGTTGGATTTCGTTGATCTTGACGGCGGCCTTGCTGGCAGGCTGCGCGCCGGCTGCAACCACCGAACCGGTTGCTCCGGCGGCTGCCGCGGATACCACTCGGCCAGCCGCGACGGCTGCCCTGCCTACGACTGCGCCGGAAAAAAACTACCCCGCGCCTGCGGTTGTGCCAACCCAATCCGGGTACCCTGCGCCAGTTGATGTTTTAGGGCTGTCTGGTTACCCGGCGCCTGGCGCGGCTGGTTTGCCGGAGTCCTGTCGGCCGGAGGGCATGCTGACCTTTGTTGATTCAACTGGCCGCTTCTGCTTTGCTTATCCCGCAGATTTTGCCCAGGATGCAAGCGGTGAGGGTAATCCGATGCTGGTTGGGCCAGCGCTGGATCCGGCGGCCTCACCCAGCGCGCGCCTGCTCCTGTTTATATCACCGCTGGCGGAGGGACAGGACCTTCAAAATATGGTGGATAGCCTGGCTGCCAAATACAGCCAGGAAAACCCACAGGTTGAGATGGAAATCAACGAAGCGGCGCTTGGCGGTGAACCTGCATTCAGTCTGGAGCCCGTGCCGGGAGACGCCGGGTCGCGCGATTATATCGTTGTGCACGCCGGCGAGGTGGTTACCCTGCGCTTCGAGCCCAACGTGGAGACCTACCCGGCGGCGCGCATGGACCGGGATGCGTTGATTGATATCGTGCTGCGGTCGTTTGCCTGGTTGAAGTAGCCGCTGTAAGGGAATATTTACAATCACAAAACAAACACCCGTCGTGCAGGCGGGTGTTTGCTGATATGAGGAGACAAACCAGCCTATTTAGCCATCTGGATGAATTCAGCCAGGTCCTGCTTCATTTGCGCCAGCGCAGGCAGATGGATGTACATCATATGCCCGGCCTCGTAGTAGGCCATGCTCAGGTTGCCGCGCAGTGATTCGTCCAGGTTGAGGTGGTTGAAGACGTACTCGGTGGCGAAGTAGGGCGTGGCCAGGTCGTAGTAGCCGTTGGCGATGAAAACCTTGAGGTGCGGGTTGCTGGTCATGGCCTGACGCAGCGTTTCGCCGGTGTAGACAAAACGGTTTTCATGCTCGGCGTAGGACCACGGATGCACATTGCTGCTGATGATTTCGTAGGGGATATCCTTTTCGAATTTCAACTCCCGGCGGATATAATCATTGAACCCGGCGGTATACGGCCCGATGATGTTGGTGTAGGAGGGGTCATTGTAGGTGCCCTCACCGAGCGTATCGCGATCGATGCCCAGGAAGCGGCTGTCAAGGCGTCCGACAGTGCGGCCGCGACGGCGCAGCAATTCTTTAAAGAAGCGAAAATCTGGCACGCGCAGGTTGGAGCGGTCGAGGTAGTCTGCTGAGAGGCCGGTATAACGCGATAACTTGCGAATGACAGCGCTGCGTTCGCTGGCGGTCAGGCCGTCGCCCTTGAGCAGGGCTGGCGCGTACTGGTTGACAGCAAACTGCTCCACCTCTACCAACAGGGTTTGCATCGGCATGTGAATTGAAAGCGCGTCGTGATACCAGGCGGTGGCAGCGTAGGTCGGCAGGAAGAGCACGTATGGCAGTTCGTTGCCGGGCGTGAATTCGATGGTTCCAAAGTCGAGCACGGTCGAAACCAGCATGATGCCGTTCAGGTACATGCCGTGGCGCTCCTGCAGGTAACCAGAGAGGCCGCTGGCGCGCGTGGTACCGTAGGATTCACCAATCAGGAACTTGGGCGAGAGCCAGCGATTGTAGCGCGTTGTGTAGAGGCGGATGAAATCGCCGACACTCTGGATATCTTTGGTGAACCCATGGAACTGCTTGGCCTTTTCGCCGTCTGCCGGGCGCGAGTAGCCGGTGCCGACCGGGTCGATGAAGACCAGGTCGGTCTGATCGAGCAGTGAAAATTCATTGTTCGTCAGGCGGAAGGGTGGTTTGGGCAGGCCGCCTTCCTCGGTCATCACCACGCGGCGGGGGCCGAGCAGCCCCAGGTGCAGCCAGACCGATGAGGAGCCTGGGCCGCCGTTGAACGAAAAGGTCAGCGGGCGGCTGGCGGGGTCTTCAACGCCGTCGAGCGTGTAGGCGACGAAGAAGAACTGCGCCCTGGGCTTTTCACCTTCGTAATCCTTCTCGCGGTCGGTCTCATCCTTGAGCACGATCGTGCCGGCGGTGACGGTGTAATGCAGTTCGCGGCCGCCAATGGTGATGCTGTGCTGGGTGACGACGAGATGATCCTTGAGTTCGGGCTTTTCCTTCTTTTCGTCTTTGGTCTCATCGGTTTTGGTTTCTTCAGTCATGAGAGCTCCATTTATTGATCCAATGGGGGTCAATATCATGTTTGAGAATGAAGATCGGTACTTAATTGTACAAGAAGCCTCAGATATCGATACGATTCTGAGGCTTCCGAATCAATCTTGAGTGAAAATGATCAGCACTCGCTGTAGCCGCACGAGTAGCATTTGCGGCAGCCTTCCTCGTTGACAAAGCTGGCTTCACCGCACTCGGGGCACAGGTCGCCAATTTGCAGCATGGGCTGCGTGAGCGGGCGGGGCACGTCGGTGTCGCTCAGGTGGCGGCCGTTACCGTTCCCGTTGCCCTGGTGCAAATTGGGCTGCTCCGGGCTGTTCTCCAGACGTTCGCTACGCTGCTGCAGGTACTCTTCGAGCACCTGAGCGACTCCGTCGGGGAAGGAGCGCACGCGGTGCGGGCCAAACCCCAGCGGGCGGCCGCCGCCGATGCCGGAAAGCTGGCGAATGACTTCCTCCAGCCGTTTGGTCGGTTCGATGGGTGAGGACATGCGCAGGATGTACGAGATCAGACGGCCGGTGGCTTCGGAGACCGAGGCGGTGTCGGAGCCAGCTTTGGAGGTGTTAATAAAGATCTCGAATGGTTGCGAACCGCCGTTTTCGTTGATGGTCATGAAGGCCTTGCCAAGCGGCGTTTCCACTGAGTAGGTAAAGCCGGGCAGGTAACGTGGGCGCGGTTTTTTGGTCTCGTGCCACAGGATGGGCTGCTCGGATTCGAGATCGCCGAGCGTGGCGCGGCTGGATTCTGGCGCTTCGCCTTTCACTTTGGTCTGCGCGGTGGCGTGCGTTTCGAGCACGACTTTCTCACGCGAACCGGTGACATAAACCGTGATGCCTTTGCAACCGAGCTTCCAGGCCAGCTGGTAGGCGGTGGCTACATCTTCCACGGTCGCATCGGGCGGGAAGTTGATCGTTTTGGAAAGGCTGTTATCGACAAAAGCCTGCAGCGCAGCTTGCATGCGCACGTGCTCCTCGGCGGTGATATCGGACGAGACGACAAACACGCGGCGGAGGGCTTCGGGGACCATTTCCACCTGCTGGCATGAGCCTTCGCGCATGACAATATCGATGATTTCCTCGCGGGTTTCAGGATCGATGCCTTCTTTTTCGAGAGCCTGTTCAAATAGCGGGCTGGCATAGGTGAGCTGGAGATCTTTGCCGTTATCGTTGACATGGCGGATGTATGCCAGGGCGAAAACAGGCTCGCAGCCGTAGCCTTCGCAGCCGGCAACGGTGGCGATGGTGCCGGTAGGTGCGATGGTGGTTTGGGCAGCGTTGCGGATGCCGTGCTGGCGCATGCCCGCGACAATCTCATCCCAATTGACGGTGGGGCGGCCCCAATCATGTTTATGGGCGACCAGAGGGGTCGGCGGTTGCCAGGTCAAATTTTCAGGATCATAGATACTGCCGCGAATGGCCGGGAAAGCGCCGCGTTGGCGGGCCAGTTCGATGCTGGTCTTCATGGCGTGGTAACGGACAAATTCCATCACCTGCGAGGCGAATTCCTGGCCTTCAGGTGAGCCGTAGCGGATGCGGGCGTGATACATCAGGTCGCCCAGGCCCATGATGCCCATGCCGATGCGCCGGGCGCGAAGTGCGGCTTCTTTAAGCTGCGGCACAGCCGGGACGTATTGATTGGCATCGACCACGTCATCCAGGAAGATGGTGGAAAGCACGGTGATTTGGCGCAGCTTTTCCCAATCCACGCTGCCGTTTGGGCCGAATGTCTGAGAGAGGTTGACTGAACCCAGGCAGCAATTCTCATACGGTCCCAGCCACTGCTCGCCACATGGATTAGTGGCCTCGAGTGCGTAAAGATGGGGGACGGGGTTTTGGCGGTTTGCGGCATCCAGGAAGAGCATGCCCGGTTCCCCGTTGTGATGGGCCTGTTTTACAATTTTCTGAAACAGATCGCGGGCGCGCACAGTTTTATAAGTCACCAACGGGATGCCAGCAGCTTCAGCCTGTTCCAGGGTGCCAGAAAACCCCTTGGTCTTTGGGTCGCGCACGTCCGGGAAACGCAACTCCCACTCAGCGTCCGCTTCCACGGCGCGCATGAATGCATCGGTGATGCCTACTGAGATATTGAAGTTGGTGATCTGGTTTTCGTTGGTTTTGCAGGCAACAAAGTCTTCAATATCCGGATGATCGACGCGTAAAACAGCCATATTTGCACCGCGACGCGTGCCTCCCTGGGCAATTTCGCCGAAGGCGTTATCATAGACGCGCAAGAAACCGACGGGGCCGGTGGCCTGACCAGCAGATGATTTGACCAGGCTCCCTTTCGGGCGCAGCCTCGAGAAGGAGAATCCATTGCCACCGCCAGTTTGCTGGATGAGAGCAGCATCGCGCAGGGTTTGGAAGATGCCGTCGGAGGCGCGCCCCATGTCGTCGGCGATTGGCAGGACAAAGCAGGCAGCCAGTTGGCCGAGCAGCGTACCGGCGCCGGTGAAGGTGGGTGAATTGGGGAAAAATGCTTTGGAGGAGAGCAGATGATAGAATTCGCGCGCGCGTGCCATCACATCAGTTCCCCAGGTTTCCTCAACCGCAGCGATGTGATACGCGACCCGCCAGAACATCTCCTCAACCGTCTCGGCTGGCTTGCCGTCATCGCCGCGGCGCACGTAGCGGCGGATTAACACCTGACGGGCATTTTCTGTGAAGACAGCAGACGGCAGGTCTTCGGGCACGGGTGGGGTGGGGAGAATGCCGTGTTTGGTTTGGGTTGAATTGGTCATTGTAGCCTCCTCAGCTTTCCAGTAATCGGTCAATTTCCGTGCGAATGGCCTGTAAATCATCCAGATGCAGGTAGACGATGGCGTAGCGGATGTAGGCAATCTGGTCGAGTTTCTTAAGGCCGGCGATGACCATGTCGCCGACCACACGCGAGGGGACTTCGGCGCGCCCCATTTGCTGCAGAGAGGATTCGATTTCTCCGATTAGCCGGTCGATCTCTGCAGCTGAGACCGGTCGTTTGGCGCATGCGATGCGGATTCCACGGGTCAATTTTTCGCGGTCAAACTCTTCACGCGTACCGTCCCGTTTGACCAGCAGCGGCGTGGCAAGAATCGGACGCTCGTAAGTGCTAAAGCGCTGTCGGCATTTCTCGCATTCTCTCCGACGGCGGACGCCACCACGGGCATCGTGGGTGGTATCCAAGACCTTTGATTCGTCGTGTTGACAATATGGGCAGCGCATGTATTCCCCTCCTGATCACTGCGATTGCCGCAAATAAAAAATTCCCTTTATTTGGATAAATAACCCCCATATGTGGGGGTATATATATAAGACAGCCGTATATTTACTGTTTGGATTTTAGCACAATTGATCGATTCGTGCAATAGCCAAAACTGGATTGTAACCTTAAAATTTACCCGTCTGAAAATGTGAACAGACAAGCAGCCGGTCATGTCTCAATCCTCAATTTGGCTTGTTTGACAGCCTTGGAAAGGGGTGATTTGTGGCTCATGTTGCCAGAATCGTGCCATTGATGTCCATAAATTGGGGCTGGCGATAATTACAAAAAAACTATAAAGAGTCTTAAGATCTATTCTTAAATTATGTATAGTTTTTTATACTGCGTGGATGGTAAGAAATGGTATCCCCGCCCTGGACAGGGGCGGGGATGACAAGGGGATAACCTGAACCCGGTATGGCAGATCCGCACAGCATCCTTATCAATTCGCTTGCAGGGTAAACTGTTTGCAGTAAGGGTGCCGGGCAGAGGAACCATGCCGATTGGAGAGCCCGCAGCAATCGCAGACTCTCCAATCAGGTTAAGGTTTGGTTTAGCGCTGGCTGTTTGCGCGGTTGCGCAGGAAAGCCGGCACGTCCAGATCGTCAGTATTCAGCACACGCGGCGAGAACTCGCTCGGCGCCGGGATGGGGTTGGCGGGCGCAGTGGAAGCGGCAGGACGTTGTTCAACCGGGCGCGGGCGTGACTGGCTGGCTTGCAGCTCGTCGCTGGTGCGAACTGGACGCTGCTCAATCACAGGGCGTACGCCCGCGCGGTCAAAACCCGTTGCAATGACGGTGACGCGAATCTCGTCACCCATGTTCGGGTCAAGTACCGCGCCGAAGATCAGGTTGACATCCGGGTGGGCGGTTTCCTTGATGATAGCGGCAGCCTGGTTGACCTCAAAGAGGGTCAGGTTATTGCCGCCGGTCACATTGAAGAGGATGCCGCGGGCACCGTCAATGGTGATATCAAGCAGCTGGCTGGAAATGGCCGCTTCGGCAGCGATGCGGGCACGATCTTCACCGCTGGCGTGTCCGACTGCCATGAGGGCAGCGCCGCCTTCGCTCATGATGGCGCGCACGTCGGCAAAGTCGAGGTTGATCAGACCGGGAACGGTGATCAGCTCGGAAATGCCCTGGATACCCTGGCGCAGCACGTCGTCCGCGGTGCGGAAGGCATCTTGCAGGCTGGCGCGCTTATCAACGATCTGCAACAGGCGGTCATTGGGGATGACGATCAACGTATCGGCATGTTCCTTGAGCTTGGCAATGCCCTGTTCGGCGGACTGCTGGCGGCGGGAGCCTTCGAAGGTGAAGGGGCGGGTGACGACGCCGATGGTGAGCGCGCCGCATTCCTTGGCAATCTGGGCCACAATGGGAGCCGCACCGGTGCCGGTGCCGCCGCCCAGGCCAGAGGTCACGAAGACCATATCGCTGCCCTTGAGCACTTCGTACAGTTCCTCGGCCGATTCTTCGGCAGCTTTGCGGCCCATCTCAGGATTGCCGCCGGCGCCAAGGCCGCGGGTTGACTTGTCACCAATGCGCACGCGCGTGGGCGCTTTGGAGAGCAGGAGCGCCTGGGCGTCGGTGTTCACGGTGATGAACTCGATGCCAGACAGTCCCTCTTCGATCATCCGATTGACAGCGTTGCATCCACCGCCGCCGACACCGATGACTTTGATACGGGCAAAAGATTCTTGAAGTTGGTTGTTCAGGTCCATGGTTATCCTCCGCAAAGTTTGAACATCAGGTTCTGTGACGCAAGTGAAAGTCAGCCGACCGCCGGCCGACATATTTACGGCAGTAAACGTTTAAGGAATTCTTTAAGCTTCTCGAGATCCACACTCGCTCCTCCTCCTTTGCGTGAGCCGCGGCTGTGGTGAACCGGTATTGTCTCACTCATCAGCAATGCCCAATAAAGCAGGCCAACGCTGGTTGAAAAAGCTGGCGAGTTGAGCTGATCGGTCAGACCAACCAGGTTCTCCGGGCGTGCCACGCGGACGGGCAGGCCCATCGTCTGGCTGGCCAGGGCGCGCATGCCGGGCAGCTGGCTGGACCCGCCGGTGAGCACCATACCCGCCGGGAGCAGCCCATCGTAGCCGGAGCGTTTGATTTCCTGCAGAACCAGTTCGAATATTTCTTCCACGCGTGCTTCGATGATGTGCGCCAGCTCTTTGCGGCTGACCTGGATGGGGCGTTCCTCACCGAACGCCCGCACGGTGAAAGATTCTTCATCGCCGATCTCTGCTTCAACTGCGTGCCCATTGGCTTTTTTGATATCCTCGGCCTGCGGCAGCGATAGCCGCAGCCCGTGGGCGATATCCGAAGTGATGTGATTGCCTCCGACCGCCAGGACCATGGTGTGCCAGATGTCGCCGTCGATGTAAATGGCCATGTCAGTGGTGCCGCCGCCAATGTCGCAAACGACCACGCCCATTTGCCGCTCGGTTTCCGAGAGGACAACCTCGGCGGAGGCCAGGGGGTTAAGCACAAACTGCGAGACCTCGACACCGGCCGCCTGAACGCACTGGCGCAGGTTTTCGACCGTCGAAGCGGAGGCGGTAATGATGTGGGCTTCCACTTCGAGGCGGTAGCCGTGCATCCCAACCGGGCTGCGAATGCCGTCCTGACCGTCAACAATGAAGCCGCGTTGAATGACATGAATGATTTCACGGTTGTGAGGGATGGCGACTGCCTGAGCGGCTTCGAGCGCGCGCGCAACATCTTCCTCGTCAATAATTCCGCCTGTGATGCCCACCACTCCGCGGCTGTTGACGGAGGATACGTTTGCACCAGCCAGACTGACCAACGCAGAGGTAATTTCCAGGCCAGAAGTGCGCTGTGCCTTTTCCACCGAGCGGGCGATAGATTGAGAGGCCGCAGCAAGATCCACGATGGTGCCTTTTTTGATACCCTGTGAGGGCTCAATGCCCACGCCCAGAATGCGCAGGTTGTGTTCGCCCTCCACCCTGGCCACCAGGGTGCAAATTTTGGTCGTGCCGATGTCGATACCAACTACGATGGGTTCGTCCATGGCGTCCTACTCCGTTCGGAAAAAGGGAGCGCTGGTGTATTCCACGCTGATCATCACGGGCGTGATCCCGCGCTCAGAAAGCTGTTGAACAATGGTTTCGTATTCGGCTACCTTTGTTTCGAGATTTGTCAAATCATTGCCGATGAAGACTTTCCAACCACGTGCATCCGACCAGCCCAGGCCGTTGGTGGTGCTGTAAGCCAGCGGCGTGCCCTCGGGCACCTGCGTGCTCAATTTGAGCGCGGCGCTCAGCAAGTTAAGATCCATTCGGCCACCTTCGCCTGTCGCGGCAACTATCTGCCGGGCAACCTGGGCATCCGTTGCGGTTTCATCTGCTTCAGCTTCTGCCGGGACAATCAGATCCGGCAGTCCATCTGCCTGCAGGGTGACAAGGGCAGATGCCTCGCCGCGCGCCGGAATAAGAACACCCTCTGGATCAACCCAAACCGTCCTTTCCGGCATTTGCCATGCAATGACCGGTTGGCGTTCGCGCACGCTGATGGCGACTTTGGCGGGCAGTGACATGCTGACCTTCACATCAGTAAGTTCGGGGAAAAGTGCGCTCACCTGGGCAGATAATTCGTTCGGATTGAGATCGAGCGCGGATGTTCCGTTCAGCTTCAGCGCGTTTTCTACATCCGCGGCGCTCAATCGCTGCAGACCGGTGATTTGCAGGCTGCTCACCTCAAATGCAGAACTACTGGTTATCATGAAGATACCAATCAACATGAGCACAGCCAGCATTCCGGAGACCAATCGCCAGCCGGGATTAATCATCGGAACTGCGGGTAATCGAATTTCCACGCCAGAAGCATCGAGGTTGTAATAATACTGTCGGCGCACATTGCTGCGCGCGCTTTGATGTACAGGACGGGCGCCGTGCGCGGTTGTGGCGCGGGTGACCACCGGCTGGCTTTTGACCGGAGCCTGTGCGCGTTTGTGGACATGTTCCAAACGCGCTTGTGTCTGTTGGGTTCGACGCTGGCGAACCTCATTGGCGCGTGATTTGATGGGGGTGGCAGACGAAATTGGGCTCATGCGCTTCTCCTATACTGGCGTTCGGTGCGTTGTTGATCGGCGTTGCGCTCCAATGCCAGTGAAATCAGGCGATCGATCAGTTCTGAGTAAGAAATCCCAGTGGCTTCCCACAACTTTGGGTACATACTGATGCTGGTGAAACCAGGGATCGTGTTGACTTCGCTGACAAAAATCTCGCCAGTGGATTCGTTGAACAGGAAGTCCACTCGCGCCATGCCAGCGCAGTCGATTGCCTGATAAATCTTGACGGCCAATTCCCGAATTTCAGCCTGCTGGCTTTCGCTCAGGTTGGCCGGGATGATCAATTCAGAGTGAGAATCGACATATTTTGCATTGTAGGTGTAGAAATCATCCGAGGGGCGGATCTCGCCTGGGAGGCTGGCGATAGGTTGGTCGTTGCCCAGGACGCTCACTTCGATCTCGCGCGGTTTCTCTAATCCGCGTTCCACCAACACACGGCGGTCGTAACGCGCGGCTTCGAGCAAGCCCTCATACAGATCGGAGCGGTTGCGAACTTTGGTGATGCCAACAGACGAGCCAAGGTTGGCGGGTTTTGTGAAGAGCGGATAATGAGAAACCGTTTCACAAACGGCGATGGCGGAATCGATGCTGCTTTCGATCTCTTGACGGGTCAGCACGACTGAATCAAGCACGGGGATGTTATTGGCGCGCATCACCGATTTGAAGAGGGCTTTGTCCATACCTACCGATGATCCCAGCACGCCTGCGCCCACATAAGGCAGACCAATCAGCTCAAAAAGACCCTGGATCGTACCGTCTTCACCAAAAGTGCCGTGCAACACCGGGAAAATAACATCCAGATCGGTGAGTGGTTTCAAAACGCCGTTTTCGATCGCGTAGAGAGTGCGTTGGCCAGCCTGCGGCAGCAGGGTGACGGGCGTCAATTGGGCAGTATTGCCCGTTTCGAGCGCATCCAGCGCGCCTTCGCCGGCCAACCACTTGCCTTCATGAGTGATACCAATCTGCGTGACGGCATACTTGTTTGTATCCAGGACGCGCACAACAGAACGGGCAGACATCAGCGAAACCTCATGCTCGCCAGAGCGTCCGCCAAATAAAACGCCGACGCGGATTTTTTGAGTCAAGTTCTCTTCACTTCCAGTAATGTTTGCTGTCATCGTTAAGATTCCCATTCGCCAAGCAGTTCGACTTCCAGTTCCAATGTCACACCGAACTTTTCCTGAACCCGCGTGCGGGCAATTTGGATCAGCTTCCAGATGTCATTGGCGGTTGCCTGGTCGTTGTTGACAAAGAAATTTGCATGCACGGGACTGATTTCAACCCCGCCTACGCGTGTGCCCTTTAGTCCGGCTGCCTCGATCAGCCGACCGGCAAAATCGCCTGGCGGATTCTTGAACATGGAACCCAGGCTGGCACCCGGGGGTTGCGTACGGCGGCGTTGGGCAGCGTTAGCTTCCATTCGGGCCTGGACAGATTCCGGCGTATCGGCGGAAAGCTTCATTGTTGCTGCAAGAATAACCGCTTGCCCAGGATTGCGTTTGAGTGCGCTGCTGCGGTAGCTGTATGCCATTTGCTCGACCGTCCAGGTCTGTTTCCCTGAATCATGATGCAAGATTTCTGCCAGCAGCAGGCTGCCGTTCATGTCGCCCCCGAGTGCGCCAGCGTTGCCGTATACTGCGCCGCCGACTGAGCCGGGGATGGTGGCGGCCCATTCGAGACCGCTCAATCCACGCAGTGCCACTTGACGAGCCACTGTACCCAGGTTGGCACCCGATTCTGCCCAAACGGTGTAGGGCTCGTGGTGCATATCGATTTTGATGTTGCGCGCACGGTTGATAATCACCACACCTGGCAGTCCTTTGTCGCTGACAAGCACGTTGGATCCAGAACCGATCAGGTAGAAAGGCACGCCGTGCTCCCACAATTTTCCTGCCGCCAGTTCCAATTCCTGGCTGGTGTGCGCAATCAACATGGCTGCGGCATTGCCGCCCACGCGCGCCGTGGTGTAATTAGCCATGCTGACATTTTCCTGCAGGCGGTCGCCAAACAGGGAGCGCAGCTCAGAAATGGAGGAGTTGAACGACGTGGATTTCATCAGAATGCGTTTCTCTATAGACCCTTAAGGTGATCAATCAGTTTATTGACCAATTTTTGTTGCTCTGGCTTCTCGAGTTCATCATAACGGGCAGAGCGCTTCTGGCTGGATTTTCCGGTTGAATGGGCCAGTTCGCCTGGTTCCAATCGAAGGCCGGGGATGGCCAGCGTATCCTGATCATAGGTGCGTTTGTTCTTTGAGTCAGGCATTTGTTTACTCCTTTTCACGCAGCGCAGCAAGGACCTGCGCGCTGATTTGATCAGCATCGCCGGCTGAAAGCACCAGCAGCACATCACCAGGCTGCAATTCAGCCAACAACGTATCGCGGACATCGTTTAGGGCGGGAATGAACCGCGCATTTGGATGCGGCATTTGGGCGACGATCTGCCCGGCTGAAAAGCTATCATTTTGCTCGCGCGCTGCGTAAACGGCAGTCACAATGACGCAATCGGCATCGTTGAAGGCGTTCTGGAATTCAGACAACAGCGCCAGCGTGCGCGAATAGGTGTGAGGCTGCCAGACTGCCCAGATTCGCCGGTTTTGATAGCGGGAGCGTGCGGCAGCCAGGGTTGCGCGGATCTCGGTAGGGTGGTGCGCGTAGTCATCAAAGATGGCAACCCCATCCGCTTCGCCGCGCAGGTCAAAGCGCCGGCTGGTGCCTTCGAACTGGCCCAACGCGGCTGCGGCTGCCTCTGGATCAATTCCCAATTCGCGCGACACGGCGAAAGCAGCCAGCGCGTTGCGCACGTTATGCTCTCCAGGAACCTGCAGTGCAATTTCACAGACAGCCTTACCGGCATTTTCAACCACCTGGAAGGTGAAACCGCCAGCGGTGTTACGTGTTCGTTTTGCAGCGTATAAATCAGCGGAGTGACCCAGTCCAAACGTGAGATGGCGGCAGTCTGCCGGGAGATCGGTTGCCAGGGTAGCAGTTTTCGGGTCGTCGGCGTTAGTGAGTAACAGCCCGCCTGGCTGTAATTTGCGCACGAACGAGGCGAAAGCCGCATAGTAATTCTCAGGGGTGGGGAAGCAATCGGGGTGATCGTGTTCCATCATTGTCACAACGGCGATTTGCGGAGCCAGGCCCAGGAACATGCGGTCGTATTCGTCAGCTTCGATAATAAAAGCCTGTCCGCGGCCGGCGTGGGCGTTGTTCCCCAGGTTTTTAGATACGCCGCCGATGATATAAGAAGGATCCTGGCCGCATGCTGTGAGCAGCCAGGCGAGCATGGCAGTGGTGGTGGTTTTGCCGTGGGTTCCAGCAACTGCAATGCCCAGACGCCCGCGCATCAATTGGCCAAGGAACTCGGCGCGTTTGAGTACCGGAATGCCAGCGGCCTGAGCGGCCACGACCTCGGGGTTGCTGTCGGGGATGGCTGAAGAGCGCACGACAAGATCTGCACCGCGAATGTTTTCGGCTGCATGGCCGGAAAAGACAGTCGCACCCGCCGCCCTCACCTGCTGCGCCAGGTCTGAGAGGGTCCGGTCAGAACCGCTGACCGTGAACCCGCTCTCCAGGAGGAGCCGGGCGATGGCGGAGAGTCCGCTGCCACCGATGCCGATCAAGTGTACGTGAGTCATTAGATGAATACCACCAGGACGAAAACAAACGCGATTGCGACGGCGAAGTAAATCGCTGGATTGCCCAACAGGTGGGGCGGGAGGAAGGCAAGGATCCGGATGGCGGCGTCACCCAGCGGCGTGCCAGGTACTGGCGCGGTGATGATGGAGAATGGATAGTTGGCTGCGTTCATGTAATACCAGATCGAGCCAACGATCAGGTATCCATTGAAACCGCCCAGGAAGATGCCCAGCAGCGAATCCTGCAGCCGGTCGCGGGCAAAGCGTCCGCTTTCAGCCAGCTTGGGCAGCTTGGGGGTCTGATAGCCAAAGAAGACCAGCGAGACAATGATGATGGTGCGCATCCAGAAGAGCGAATTGGGCGCGGTCAGGGGCAGCGTGTCGCGGACAAATGGGACGAAGCGTTCGAGCACGTTGATGATGAACATACCCAATACCACGCTGAAGGTGACCAGCAATTCGCGCGCCCACCCGCGCATGCCGCCGATCAGGGCAAACAAAATGACGTACATCCAGAAAACTGCGCTTAATCCGATCATCGGGCAATGCCTTTCCGCGGCGAGCGTTCCGCCAGCTCGCGAACCAACCCGGCCAGGCGTTGGCTCGCATCAGGACGGGCGAGCGATTTCATCGCAGCGCGCATGTTGTCCAATTTTTCTGGTTGGGCGAACAATTCGGTGATCACGGGCACCAGTTGCGCCGGCAGTTGATCGTCGGTGATCAGGCGGGCTGCGCCGCGTTCCACCAGGAAGTCTGCGTTGACTTTTTGATAGCGCCAGGCATACGGATAGGGTACCAATACGGCCGGCAGGCCAAAGAGCGGATACTCACCCAGGGTGGACGCACCGGCGCGAGAGAGCACCAGGTCGGCGCTGGCAAGTGCTGCGCCCATATCATGCAGATAGGGGACTGCATGATAGCGGTCTGCGTTTTCAACCGCTAACTTTTCTTTAAAGGCCTGGATTTCGGGCCAATCAAGGTTGCCGGTGAGATGAAGCACCTGGGTTATCTTCAGGAGTTCATTCAAATTGGCTGTGACAGCGCGGTTGATCGAGCGCGCACCTTTGCTGCCGCCGGTTACCAGTAGAACCGGCAGGTCAGCAACCAGGTTCAGGCTGGCGCGAGCTTCGGCGCGGGTATGGCGGGAGAGATCTGGGCGGGTTGGATAGCCAGTGACTTCTACGCGGCTGCGAGAGGAGAAATAGGCACGGGAATCTTCGGTTGTGACGGCGATGATGCTGGCAAAGCGTGCCAGGAATTTGAGCGCCATGCCCGGCTCAATATCCGGTGTGTAGACCAATGTGGGGATGTTTCGCCCGGCCACTGCCATTGGTGCAGCAATATACCCTCCTGTGAACAGCATCACATCTGGCTGGAATTCGCGCAAGATGCGCCGTGAAGCCAGAACGCCCCTGGTGAGTTTGATGATATTCCCGGGCAATGCAGACAGGCCGACGCCATGAACCCCGGCAGCAGGGATCGTGGTGAATGGCACGCCTTGACGTTGGACCAGTTCGGCTTCCATGCCGCGCTCAGCGCCAACCCAAAGAACGGTCATGTTCTCATTCCCAAGAGCTTGCAGTACGGCGAGGGCTGGATACACTCCGCCGCCCGTTCCGCCTGCGCATATCAACAACCGCACTGAAGGACCTCCCTTGTTGTTGGGTGGATGCCCGGTTGGTAACCCGGGCGACATTCATGATCAGGCCGACAGCGGCCAGACACATGGTAAGACTTGAACCGCCCGCGCTGATGAAGGGCAGGGCGTTGCCCGCAAATGGCAGCAAGTTGACCATTACGGCCATATTAACGGTGGCTTCGAGGAGAAGCCACAATGTGCATCCGGCAGCCAGCAGCTTGCCAAGCAGATCCGGTGCGCGGTTGGCGATGGTTAAACCGCGCCAGAGAACGATCATGTACAATCCGATCACGCCAGCCGCACCGAGTAGACCGGTCTCTTCTGCAATGACTGCAAAGATGCTGTCCGTGTGGGCAACCGGCAGGCCCGTGAACTTGGTGGCGCCGCGGCCAATGCCGACGCCAAACACGCCGCCTCTGACAATCGATTCAAGCGAGCGCTGCACGTGGTAGGAAGCGTCAATGGGGTTGCGCAGGCCCGCCAGATAGGGTTCCAGACGGGCTTTGCCGGTCGGCATGATTGTCACCAAAAGCCAGGTGGCCGCCGCTGCAATCACAATGATGATCAGTACTTGCTTCCAGTCAACGCCGGCCAGGAAGAACATCAGCCCGCCCATGATCACAATGGTCAAAACAGCGCTTAGGTCGGGCTGTGCCAGAATGAAACCGCTGGTGACGCCAATGATGGCACCCATCGGCACCAATCCAAACCAGATGTTGTTGATCACATCGCGTTTTGAATTCAGCCAGAAGGCCAGGTAGACGATGATGGCCAACTTCGCCAACTCAGAGGGTTGCACAGATCCGCCGAACAGCGCACGTTGGGCATTCAGACGGGTTTCGCCGGTTATTAAAACCGCGATGAGCATGCCGAGCATGATGATCATCATGGGAACCACCAGCTTTTGAAAACGGTGGTAATCAACCAGGCTAATTGCCACCATGCCCAGCGAGCCCAACACAGCCCAGCGCAGTTGGTTTGTGAAGAAATAAGCCGGGTCATCGCCGATTTCCAACGATGGCCCCCAACTGGCGGAATATACCATCATTAATCCGAATGCCATCAGCGTGATGACTGCCAAAAGCAGCGGAACATCCAGACCGAGGCGCAGCGACTTGACGGCTTTGGCTTGCCGGGAGATATTTTCATTGGTATTTACGGCAGTTGGTTCACCCATCGTCTAAAGCACTCCCCGCGCTCTTCAAAATCTTTGAATTGATCGTAGCTGGTTCCACCAGGGGAAAGTAGGACAACATCACCTGGTTGCGATACCTGGGCAGCTGCCTGCACTGCTTCATGCAGGTCGCTGCAAATTTCCAGGCTGTAAGGGCGGCGGCCCAACTCAACTGGCCCGACTGCCTTTTGAATTAAACTGGCGGCTTCACCAAACAGGATGAGGTGGTCAACGCGCTGTCGCACCAACTCGGCCAGATCGTCCCAGGGTAAGTTTTTGTCACGGCCGCCCAGCAGCAGCACCAGTGGCTCGCTGAAGGAATGGATAGCAGCCGCAGTTCGTTCTGGCGCAGTGGCAATCGAATCGTTGTACCACTTGCTGCCCCGCCATGTCCGCACCAGCTCCAGCCGGTGAGGAACGCCGCCAAAGCCCTCAATGCCGCTGCGCATGGCTTCGATCGGGAAACCGGCCGCAAACGCGATGGCACAGGCTGCCATGGCGTTGTAAAGGTTATGTGTGCCTCGCAGCAATATCGAACTTAACGGTAAGATCTCCACATCCCGATCGCCGTCATATAACCACACATAACCTTCCATGCAAAAGGTGCCTGGTTGACCAAGCGGTGGATGCTGCATACTGAAGGTGATGCGGCGACCAGCGGCCATTCCGCGCAGGCTCCAGGAACCGGCATCTTCCGGGTTGAGTATGCAGGTATCCTGGCTGGTTTGGAATTGCAGCAAGCGCGCCTTGGCTCGGGTGTAAGCATCCAGCGTGCCATGGCGATCCAGGTGGTTAGGCGTGATGTTGAGGACAGCCGCCACCTGAGGCGAAATTGTCATTTGCTCAAGTTGGAAGCTAGAAATCTCCAGAACGACGACATCATTCGGACGAATTTCATCAAGCTGGTCGACCAGCGGCAAGCCAATGTTTCCACCAATCCAGGCTTTGCGCGGTGCTTTGACTGCGGCATTCGCCATCCGGCCGACCAAGGTGGTCGTGGTGGTCTTTCCAGCAGAGCCGGTGATCCCGATGACAGGGCAGGGGACGGCTTCCATGAAAATCTGCGTGTCGTTGGTCAAGGGAAGACCGCGGCGCAGCGCTTCTGAAACGATCGGGAGAGTCAGCGGGATGCCGCCAGACAGGCAGACCAGATCGGCATTATCTAGCAGCCGCAAGGGATGCTCGCCCAGCACCCATTCGATGGGCAGATGGGCGGCCGCGGCGCGTGCAGTTGCCAGTTGTTCTGAAGTGCGTTGGTCGTTGAGCGTCACAAGCGCGCCTTTTTTGGAAAGATAGCGCGCCAGGGCCAGCCCTTGCCGGGCTGCCCCTAGAATGAGCACTCTTTGACCGCGCCAATCTTTCATCACTTCTCCAATGCGACTAAACCACTGCCAGCGCCACGCCGAGCATGGCTGCCATGAGTCCCACCAGCCAAAAACGCTGGACGACCTGCGTTTCGCTCCACCCGAGCAATTCAAAATGATGGTGGAGCGGCGCCATTTTGAATAACCGTTTGCCTTTCGTGATTTTGAAATAGCTGACCTGCAGAATGACGGCCATCGCTTCACTGACCGGGATGATGGCAATGATGGGCAGCAGCAGCCATTGGCCGGTCATCAATGCAACCACGGCCAGGGCGGCGCCCAAAGCCAAAGATCCCAGATCGCCCATGAATAGCTGGGCAGGATGAACATTGAACCAGAGGAACCCGAACAGCGCGCCGACCAGGGTAAAACAAAAGCGCCCGAGGAAGGTGTAGCCCTGCATGAGTGCAATCAAACCATAAGCAGCGAAAGCCGTAGCGCTGATCAAGCCAGCCAAACCGTCCAGACCGTCGGTGAAGTTGACCGCATTGGACATGCCGACAATCAGGAAGACAGCAATGGGAATGTACATGCCTCCCAGCGGAATTTCATCCTCTGAGCCGGGCCAGTAAAGTTCGGGAACATCCAACACATACTTCAGGCCGTATGCAATGATGATTGCCAGAACGAGTTGAAGCAGGAATTTGGTGCGTGCGCGCATGCCCAAACCGCGCCGCGGGCCGCGAATGCCTTCCCAATCATCAATTGCGCCCAGGATCGCATAAACGAGCAAGACGAGCAATGGCAAAAGGATTGAGCGGCCAATAACTTTGAAGCCCAGAAGAGTGGCAGCATTCAACAACAGGGTCAGCAAGGTGACAGGCAGGATGAACATGATCCCGCCCATGGTGGGTGTGCCCATTTTCAAAGCATGCGAATCCGGGCCTTCTACGCGGATGAGCTTGCCAATTCTGAAGTGACGAAGGATTCGCAAGAGCGGGCCGCCCCAAATGACGGTGAACATGAAGCTGAAACCAGCCAGGGCAAGTGCCAGAGAGGTGTTGCTCATGATCCAGCCTCCAAAGAAGCAACGATGCGGTCCATGCGCAATCCGTGTGAGCCTTTGATTAGGACGACATCATCTGCTTTGAGGGTATCTTTCAATAAGTCAACGGCCTGGCTGACATCATCGACGGATTCGATGGCGCTAGCGGGCATACCGGCTCGGAGGGCTGCCAGGGCAATTAACTTACCCAATCGACCCACCGTGATGAGGCGTCCAGCCACTTCGGCGGCCCGCACGCCGACAATTTCGTGGCCTTCCTGTTCATATGGTCCCAGTTCCAACATATCGCCCAGTACGGCCACTTTATTGCCTTCGATTTCTGAGAGCAGATTGAGGGCGGCTAACGTGGATTCGGGAGAAGCGTTGTAGGTATCATCGATGATCAATGCGCCGCAGGTCGCCTGAACGGTGGCCAGACGCAGTTGGGTGAGGCTGTGCTGCAGGCCATCAATCACTTCCTGCCAGGCTAACCCTTCCACCAGACCAACTGCTGCGGCGCGCAGCACGGTGTGGACTGAATGCCGGCCAATCAGCGGAACGCGCAGGTGGAGGGTTTCATTGCGGACATGAAGTTGGAAGCGGATGCCTTTCAATCCCATGCCCACCACGTCGCTTGCCCAAAGATGGCTGTGGGCATCGAGCCCGTAGTAAAAAATGCGTGCCCGGGTGCGGGCTGCCATGCCGCGTACCAGAGGATCGTCATAATTTAAGATTGCAACACCTTCCGGCGAAGCGGGCAAAGCCTCAACCAATTCGCCCTTGCCTTTGGCAATGGCTTCCTGTGAACCAGCCCGTTCCGCATGAACGGTGCCAATATTGGTGATGACGCCCACATGGGGCCTGGCAAGATTACACAGAAACGCAATTTCGCCAGGAACATAAAAGCCCATTTCAAGGACTGCGCGCTCGGTTCCTTCGCTTAACCTGAGCAAGGTGAGCGGCAGGCCGATTTCGTTGTTCATGTTACCCGGATTCTTGACGGTGTGATAGCGCTGGCCAAGCACCTGGGCAACCAGTTCCTTGGTGGTGGATTTACCAACGCTGCCGGTGATACCAATCACACGCAGGTTTAACTGCCGCCGCCAAAAACCAGCGATGGTTTGAAGCGCAGCCAGGCTGTCGTTTACCCAAAGGCAGAAAGGAGGTTCTGGTAGAACCGTATCAGCGGCCAAATGACCCGAGCGCAAATCGACTACAGGGAATTGCGAAGACACATCACGCTGAACCAGCGCAATGTGAGCGCCGCGCTCAAATGCGCTGCCCACGAAATCATGGCCGTCGGCCCGCTCGCCTGGGAGTGCAACAAACAGGCTTCCTGGAATCACCTGACGAGAATCAATTGCAGCCTCGCTGATAATCAGGGAGGCTTGCCATTGATTGCCTGTCAGGGCTTCCAGGATGTGCGCTAAGTTCAACACGGCACGTTACCTCATTGACCGCTTAACTGTTTCCGGGTTTCGTCCGGTGGAAGATTGAGCAATGCGACAAGTTCTTTGACGATATCGCTGAATACCGGGGCTGCAACAGTTGACCCCCAGCGATCGCTGGTTGGTTTTTCCAACCAAATGTATACCAGGAATTTCGGGTCGTCGACGGGACCCCAGCCGACAAAAGACGTATTGGTGAGGTCGGTTTCATATCCACCGGCAGAAGGGATTTCGCCGGTGCCTGTTTTACCGGCTAAGCGGTATCCTGGCACCAGTGCAACAGAAGATTCGGATTCGAGTGAAACAGCCAGCATCTCCGAAAGGGTCTTGGCGGTTTCTGCTGAAATCGGCGCGCCGACGGCCACTGGGGGCGTGTTGTACTGTTTGCCATCTTGGATGTAAGCCTGAAGGACATGCGGCGCATACATGATCCCCTGGTTATTGGCTACGGCTGAAATTGCCATGGCCATTTGAATGGGGGTGGTTGCCACGCCCTGACCAAAAGAGTTTGTCGCCAGGTTGACCTCGTACCAGTCTTTATCGCCGGGAAGTGATAACGGCCAAATTTGCTCGCCTGCCAGGTCGATGTTTGTGCGGCGGCCGATCCCAAAAGCCTGCATGTAGCTGTAAAACTTTGTGGGGCCCATTTCAGTAGCGATCCAGCTCAGGCAGACGTTCAAAGAGTGCTGCATGCACCCGGTCATATCCTGCGGCCCCCATGCGCCGCGGTCCCAGTTGTAAATGTAGTATCCCCCTACGTAGATGGATCCGGTATCGACGAATGATGTGTCTGGTGTGACCGTGCCACTGTCGAGCGCGGCTGCCATGGTGAGGACTTTGAAGACCGAGCCTGGCTCATAGGTTTCGCTGAGCGCACGGTTGAAGGGGGTGTTATCGGTGAAGACGTTACCATAATCCCAATACTCATTGGGATTCATGCGGGGTGTCACGGCCATGGCCAGAATTTCGCCGTTGTTGGGGTCCATGATAATCGCTGTACCGGATTGGGCACCGGTGTTTTCTACCGCTTCATCGATTTTGCGTTCAGCCATCGCCTGGATCTCGCGGTCGATGGTCAGGACCAGGCTGGAGCCGGGTGGAACATTCGGTACGTCTTCGATCAAAGTTGGATCGCGGGGCAGGGTGATCTTAACCGGATTCCCTGCCAGCAGATCGTTGTATTTTTCCTCAACACCGTAAAAACCGGTAGCTCCTTCACGGTCCTTGTAGTTATAGAAACCGAGGATGTTAGAGGCCAGAGAATTTTCCGGGTAGCTGCGCTGGAGATGACCCACGTAATGAAGGCCGCGCAAGCTCTGCACAGTTTGATTCCCCTTGGCCTTGGCACGATCTTTTTCGTATTGCTCATACAAGGCTGAAAGTTCATTCACTTTGTCTGCAGAAACAAAATCTGCGACAACGATGTAGGATTGCACTCCTTCGATGTACTCCAGGTTAGCTTTTTCGTACACTTCACCATAATTCAACTCAAGGACAGATGAGAGCACGGTCGCCAGGGTATCAGGATTTTCAACTTCGTTCAGTGCGATACCAATCTCGTACACATCCTTGTTGCCTGCCAGGAGATGACCCCAGCGGTCGTAAATGTTACCACGTTCCGGGTAGATGGTGCGGACAATGGTTCCGTATTGTTCTTCAATGCTCTCGCTCATTTTCTGGGCGTTGACATTGGTTTGAATGCGGACCATCTGAAATAAAATCAAAGCGCCCATGAGGGCGAAGAAAAAGCCGATGATGCGGATGCGGGTAAAGAGTCTGGACATTGTCAATATCCTCCCGTTCCGGATCCCAGAACGCCTTCAAAGAACCACTCCCACAGGGATTGGCGGTAGGATTGCTTGATGATTGGAGATGGGAGATTATCCGAAGTTGGCGGGGGAGCGATCATGACCGGCTGGCGGCCCTGGTATCCTGGGATGACCATATAGATGGCCGTTGACATGTCCGGGCGAACAAAACCAAGTTCAGCGGCACGCTGGCTCATCACACCAGCCGAGGTGAGCTCGGCAAGTTTGGCGCGCCGGTCAGCAATCATGCGGTTGAGCGATTCGCGTTCCCGTTCCAAAGTCTGTATTTCCAAACCTGCTGTTGCAGTTTGCGCGCTGATTGAGAGATAGACACCGGCGACAATCACCACTGCCACCAATGCGACCAGGAAGCCGCCGATCCGTTGGATCTGGAGGCGCCAGGGGGCTTGTTGGTATGCCTGAGTGAACAGGTGGGTCATTTCAGAATTGCTCCTGAGAAAAATCTGATTGTTATCGGTGTTTATGCAAATCTCATGCCAACGGTAACTTTTCGACGACTCGAAGTTTTGCGCTGCGCGAACGCGGGTTTGCCGCTGCTTCTTCAGCAGTAGCCTCAATCGGGTGACGGGTGATTTCGATGAGGCTGGCTTTATGCCCGCAGGTGCAAACTGGTTGTTCGGGTGGGCAGATGCAATCCCTGGATTCGCGCCGGAAGAACTGTTTGACAATTCGATCTTCCAACGAGTGAAAGGAAATCACCGCCAACCTCCCGCCAGTCGTCAGGGCTTGCAAAGCTTGTGGAAGGAATTCTTCAATTGCTTGCAGCTCTTGGTTCACGGCAATCCGCAACGCCTGGAAGGTGCGGGTTGCCGGGTGGATGCGATCTCGCCGACCGCCGCTCACCTTGAGAATTAGATTGGCCAATTCGCTGGTGGTGTGAAGCGGTCTGGCCTGGACAATTGCGTGAGCGATTCGCCGGGAAAGCCTTTCCTCGCCGTAGCGGAAGATGAGGTCCGCCAATTCTGTTTCAGCCAGGGTGTTGATCAGCTCGGCGGCAGTGGTGGACTGATCTGGCGAAAAACGCATGTCCAGCGGGCCATCCATCAGGAAAGAGAAACCGCGCTCGGGTGTATCGATTTGCATGGAAGAAACCCCCAGGTCGATCACGATCCCGTCTACAGTTGCCCAGCCCAGTCTGGCCAGTTGCGCTTGCAGGGTTGTGTAGGAGGCCTGGCAGAGCGTGACTCTTGATTCAAAAGCAGAAAGGCGCTGAGAAGCTATCTCAAGCGCCTGCGGATCGAGGTCAAGCCCCAACAGGAGCCCATTTGGAGCACTGGCGTTTAATATTCCCCAGGCATGTCCCCCTGCTCCGACGGTCGCATCCACATAGTGTCCAGGACTATGCGGGCTTAAAGCGTGTATAATTTCTTGGTAAAGTACTGGGTGGTGCGGGGTGTTGCCATCCCTCTCGGTGCTCATGTTGCACCTAGAGCGAAAGGGCCGAGAACCGCTGTTCATTGGCCTCGGCATTGGTCATGCTTTCGCTCTGGCGGTTCCAAAGCGAAGGCGACCAGATTTCGAAGTAATTGAGCACACCAACGACTACCGCCTCGCCATCTAGCTGCGCCGCTTCGCGGAGTGATTGAGGGATGAGAATCCGGCCAGCTTTATCAATCTCAACCCGCTCTGCGTTGGAAAAGATGAGGCGCATTAACTGGCGGGAAGTCGGGTCGGTGAGACTCAATTTAGCCGAACGTTCGGCAATTTCATTGAAGTAGGAGGTGGTCAATACCATCAGGTTTTGATCAAAACCCAGGGTGATGTAGGCGCCCTGCGAGATCAGTTCGCGGTAGCGAGCCGGGATTGTCAGGCGGCCTTTCTCATCCAGATTGTGATGGTAGTGATTAAGGAACATAAGTTCTACCTTGTCTTTAAAGCCGAAACGCCGGTCCTCGCCAGCGCTCCACCATCTCCCACTTCATACCACTTTCTCCCACATTTTAACCGAAATAGCGGGAAATTACAAGTGGAAAATCCCACTTTTTGACCATTGTAAGGAATTCGAAAACCAGATGACGAATTTGACCGCATCTTATCGCAAGCTCATCGTCGGGGCGGATACCCTTGTGCCCTTGTTGGACGGCCGACACGTGCCCTATATCAACCTGGATAATGCTGCTTCAACGCCTGCCATGGTAGCCGTACAGAAAACTGTGGATGGCTTCTTGCGATATTACAGCAGCGTCCACCGCGGAACTGGATTTAAGAGCCAAATCTCCACTCATTTTTATGAAGAAGCACGGAAGATCACGCTGCGATTTGTGGGTGCAAACGCGGCTGAACATACCTGTATCTTCAGCAAGAATTCCACTGAATCGATCAACAAATTGGCGCGGCGTTTCCCCTTCACCCCTGAGAAGAACGTCGTTTTGTTGAGCACGATGGAACACCATTCCAATGACCTGCCCTGGCGCGCAGTGGCGAAGGTGGTGCATCTGCGCCTTTTACCGGACGGACAATTGGATGAGCGTGATTTTGACCTTCAGCTTGAGAAGTATTCAGGAAAAGTGGCTTTGGTGGCCATTTCTGGCGCGAGCAATGTGACCGGCTATATCAATCCCATCCACAGCCTGGCCGAAAAGGCACATGCCGCTGGAGCGCAAATAGCGGTCGATTGTGCCCAACTGGCCCCGCATCGAAAAGTGACGATGGGAGCGTTGGATGATCCAGCCCACCTTGATTATGTCGTCCTTTCGGCACACAAGATGTATGCCCCTTATGGAACCGGCGCGCTGATTGGCCGCCGCGACACCTTTGAGCATGGCGAGCCGGATTTGCGCGGTGGGGGCGAGGTTGATATTGTAACGGTCAATTCCGTGCAATGGTCCGAGCCGCCGGAACGGGATGAAGCTGGCAGCCCAAATGTCCTTGGGGCGATTGCGCTGGCGGCTGCATTGGAGCAACTTGAGAAAATCGGCATGGAGGCGGTTGCGCGCCACGAGGCAGAATTGACCGAATATGCATTGAAAAAGTTGGCAACCATGCCAGGCGTTCATGTCTTTGGCGATCGCAACCCTGCTAATGCTGCCAATCGGCTGGGCGTGATTCCGTTGAACCTGGAAGGTTATTCCCATTTTCTTTTAGCCGCTATCCTGGGCTATGAATTTGGCATTGGGGTGCGAAATGGTTGCTTTTGCGCTCACCCCTACGTGTTGCACCTGTTAAATGTGGATGACCGCCATTCCGAACAGGTCCGTCAGAAGATTCTGCTGCACGACCGGCGCGAAGTGCCAGGGATGATCCGCATTTCCTTTGGCTTATACAACGACCTTTCTGATATCGATGCCCTGATTGATGCCCTCGAGAAGATCCGGCGCGGCGAATTTCAAGGCACCTATGTACAAGATATGCCGTCAGGCGAGTTTCACCCGCTCGGCTGGCAGGTGCGTTTTGATGATTATTTTGACCTGGGAGGTGATCGATGAAACCGCAAGTTTTCGCCCTGTTGACCGCCATCGCCTGGGGGGTGGGTGGTTACTTTGAGAAAAAGGGGCTGCACCTGGGCAACCTTTCACCGGAAATGGGGATTACTATTCGAACCGTGGTAGCTCTGGTGATTCTAGGCGCGGTCAGTTATCCGCAGTGGAAAACGATTCCTCAGGCTGGCCCCAAGGCGCTTCTTTATATGATCATAGGTGGTGGTGTGGTGGCAGGCGCAGTTGGCATGCTGTGCTTTTACAAGGCAATCAAAGGCGCACCATTGACGAGCGTGATGCCGATTGCTTTCACCTCACCTTTATTCGGCGCACTCATGGGAATCATTTTTGGAGGTGAACCGCTGACGTTTAAAACCGTGGCCGGGCTCTTGCTGACAATTTCTGGCATTGTGGTGTTGACTATAAAGTAAAGAGCATTGTCCCCCAGGGGAATTGAAGAGCGCTGGCCAGAAGTTGCTCGTCTGCCAGCGCTCTTTTAAATTTAAAGTGGGTTGCCAGAATTATGATGCTCTGCCAGCCTCATGTAAGGCATCTTGTTGTGCCCGCCGCAAGATTTGATAAACCTGCTGCCCATTTTCAATTTGGTCGAAAAATGGGCCTGCCTGAGATCGAACTTTTGCAGCAAACGGACCCAGTTGAGGCGGCAAGGCGCCAAAAAAGATGCTCGCTCGCCCGGTGCGGTGCTCCTGTAACGTAATTTCAGGGATTGCTGACAAATTGATGCTGGTCAGACTGGATACCCGCCCGCCGTTTCGAATCAGAATGCGCTGATTCGTGATCGCATAAAATGTATTCTTGCGCATCCAACTGTCAAAAAAGAATCTGCCAAAAATTAGATAAAGCCCGACCAGTACAAAGGGTACCCCAAACAGCGCAAAAAACCCACTCCCTTCGATAGAAAGCACGCTGATAAACCAGAAGATCGCAAAGCCGCCCCAGAGGAGGCTGAAGGGGATCATGAAAATATCCTGCGGGCGCAGTATCAGACCCTGGCGAGGTTGACCTGCCCACAAGATGCGCTCGTTGGGATCCAGTTCGAAGCGAAATTGGTTGGCAATGTCGGAGTTTAACATCAGCGTGAGGCTAGAAGCGGCTTACCAGTTCGATATCCTGGGCCTGCAGGCGGTCGTATTTCTCCGAGCGAATCAATTCGAACTCAAAGATAAAGTTGCGCGATGGTAAACCGGTGGGGCGAATACCTTCAGGCAGATTGGAATCATGGAAGAAAGCGGTGCCGTAAGCAGATTCGGGGTTGCGGGTGTCCGTTTGCCACAATTGTGCACTAATTTCTTTTAAGTAACGCATAAAGCCGTAGCCTTGATCGGTGTGCCAGTAACACCAGCCGCGAACGCGGCTTCCAAGCTCGCCCCAGGCGGGTGAGTCAGGCTTGCGCATGGTTACAGGGATTAAATTTGGGATGAGGTAACCGGAAATGAAAAAATCTGATTCATAGCGCAGTTTTGAAGATACATTGTCGAGGCCAACCACTTCCACGCGGCAGCCTTTGTTCTGCAACGCGCGCACCACCTGTACAAAATCCCCGTCGCCGCTGACCAACAAGACGCGGTCCAAGTTTTCAGATTGAAGCAATGCATCTACTGCCAGATCAAGGTCGGCATTGGCCTTGCCGTAGCGGATGCCGGATTCGTCTTTGAACCATTGGATCTCTTTTACGATGACTTTATAGCCAATGTCGCGGAGTGCAGAATGGAAACTGGTTGCCCCTTTGCGATACACTTCGTCCCGTTCAGCCCGTTCGCTGTCATAGGTGACATAAGCGTTCATTCGCATTGGGTCGGCGTAATCACGACAGGCGAACTCACGGAGAACATCATATTGCATTTTTGAGCCGCCATTGATATATACATATGCAACATCTACGTACACCCCCACTTTGCTGGAGGACCGGCCGGATTTCATGGAAGCACCTCAATTTTTGTACAAAAAATTATTTTCATAATCTTACTACAAATACCAAATGTGTAGCAAATGATTTTAATTGCAGAATCATAACAGTCAATCAAGAATGCCCAGATATATTGATGCGGTGGTATCGCTGACAAATTGCCAACCTTCTTCGCCCGGCATGCGCCACCCGCATGTTTCGATGACCAGCAGGGTACCTGCTTCCTTGATCCGCTGCTGAACGGATGAATTTGTCGAGAACGCCATCTGCAAAGCCTGGTCAAAGGGCATGGAGAGATAATCCGGAACCTGAGCGGCTGGCACCCTTGTAAAAGCAGCTTCGCTGTCAATTTCAACGGATTTTTGCCCCTGCTGCAGTGTAATGGTTGAATATTTGATTTCTTCGAGGTTGATCAGAACTTGCTCCAGAGAAAAACCAGCCGAATTGATCCCCGTACCCTCCAAGGCATGGCGCAATTCCTGGCCTTCTCCAGTCACGCCTGAATGCACACTAACCCAAATCACTTCCTGCTGATCAGCCGTGCGAAAGTGGTTGATGCAAGCCTGGTGGTCGCCAAAGATGCATTCGCTGCCAGGCAGGAATCGGATCTTGATTGGACGGCCATGATTGAAGGATTCCGACTCTGGCCAGAAACGAAGTGTGATTTCTTCCGCCCCAGGTGTGAAGTCGATTCCATGAAAATCAAAGTCAGGGGTTATAACCACATTGTTTTCAGGGGGCAGCGTGGGGTGGCTCGGCAAGTATGGTGTTGGGGTGGCAATGACTGGCTTAAATGGAGTGGCAGTCGCAGGTAAGTGAACCGCAACTTCCTCTGGACGGCAGGATGCCAGTATGAGGAGCGCGAGACAGGCCAGTGTAATCTTCAACCGAACCATGGCACAGGCGGTTATTTTGTTCGGGATGCCCTGCGAATCAGCACGAAAAATCCTGCCAATACCCCTGTTGTAAGGGATAAACCAGCGATCAACCAACCCAGGTTACCCGGGCCGCCTGGTGCAACTCGAACCACGTTGGTTACCACCGTGGTGGGAGCCTGTGTGGCTGCCGGAACTGTCTGGCTGGGCAGTGGTGTGAGCGTTGGTGGAATACTGGTTGCGGTTGCCGTAGCCGTTGCTGTGGATGTGGCCGTAGCTGTAGCCGTGGATGTGGGGGTGGGGGGCAATTGATAAATTTCGTAGAATTCGAGTTGCTGAATGCCGTCACCGCACCAAAATGTACCGTCATTTATCAGCGAGCAGTAAGCGCCAACTGAAGGCGGCGTCATGCCAGGATTCAAGCAATAGACCAGTACCTGCCAGCCGGTTGGGTTGTTGCAAAGCACAAATCGTTGACGATTCTCGCCCAGACCTGGAACGCTGCCGATTCCCAGGTCTTCACACACGCGCCAGCCTTCGGTTGGCAAGGGCGGTGCCTGGAGTGGGGCTTCTGCTTTCGCAATGAACCCGATGGAAATTGTCAGGAGGAAGGTGACGAATCCAGCCAGGAGGTAACGGTGTGTTTTTGACATAGAATTTTTATGAATGAAACAGGTCAACAATCAATATGCATAGTGTAGAAGGCGTTTTGGAAAATGTCAACAGATATTAACCCTGAAAAGGATATCCATCCTTCAGGCGCTGAAAACCTGGACGCAAACGATTAGCGGGCGTTTGTCAGATCAGGTGATGGTTGCAGTGCAAGCCAAAGCTTGTGCAGCACGTCCTTGCGGTGCTTGAGCATTTCTTTATAATCCGCCCGATCTGTTTCTCGGATTTCTGCTTTTAGATCGGAGATGCAATTATCCAATAGGTATAAGAGGATCTGGCGTTCTTCCTCGGATAAATCAATGTGTACCATTCCCAACCTCCTTCTTGAGCGGCAATAAAACAGCCGCCTGAAATTTTCAGGCGGCCCTATGATGCATTCGCGTCGCACATCAATCAGAATAATAGGCCGGCAGCCAAGTACTGTGCTTAAAATAAGTATAGGAAGTTATCAGGCCAAAGTCAATGCAAGATCGATTATTCCATAAGCTCGTGGTAAATCGAGTGGCTTGAAAAGGAAAAATCCAAATCGCTCTGTTTACGGTGCAGGCTCAATATCCACGATACTGCCCATGGCGTTGATCCTCAAGACCCATCGGCTGCCGGGCTCTGCTGCGTTGAATAAAGCACTGTCGCTTGTGGTGAATTCGAGCACACCATCGTCGGTTGAGAATGTAATGGAATATTGCTCGCTGCCTTCACCCAGGCGCTGGCCGGCTCCAAGGGTCAGTTCAGGCCAATATGGACTGCGGTCAGTTCCCGAGGTGGTGAGGGTGTCAACAACTGTCCATTGATCGATGGTATAGCTGCAATAATCAGCATAGGTCACGTAATGGCAATCCATGACAACTTCTGAATAGCCGTTGCCTTTGTCCACGGTGTATGGGGTTCCGCACACCTTTTGTGAGCGGGCTGTGGGTTGGTCGGAAATGCCTGCCTGGCGCTCTTCGCATGTGCCAATTACCGCTTCCTGAGGGATTTCATCCCGCCAATCCTGGCGAACAACCGGTCGAATCTCGAGAATGGGATAACTACGCTGCCAGGATGTGTTTGAAACGGTTCCAATTAGATCTGTCGTGCGTGTTAGCAGGACTAGCATGACAACACACAGTACCACTAATCCAATGATCGCTATCGGTAACCACTTTGGAAGGGAGGAAGGCTTTGCTTCAGCGGGTTTGGCTGGCTTTGGGGCTGCCTTAAGGCTGGAGCCGCATTTGGAACAGGTCAATGCAGTGGCGGGGTTGGCTGTTCCGCAGGCTGGGCAGGGGGCAGTAGGCACCGGTCCAGTTTGCAACGCGCCGGTGACTGTCCCGCTGGCGCGCGGAGTGGCCGTTGCCAGATCGGCGCCGCATGCCTGGCAATCTTTGATGTTGGCAGGATTGCGTGCGCCGCAGTAGCCGCAATGCACATCCGCGCCGAGTTTTGCCTGCTCAATTTCCTTGGCATCGGTAATTAAAACATCCTGGTCATCCTTTGAAAATTCCACATCAACGGGTTGGGCCGCTCCACAGCCACGGCAAAAGCGGAAATTCCCCGGGTTTTTGCTCTGGCAATTGGGACAATACCAGACCATTCGGACAAAGCCAAGAGATTCGCGCGGCATAATTGACCTCAAAAAAGAATAAGGATCTCTTAGAGTATAGCCGAAGGATGGACAAATGATCAAGTCGAGGTTTTATGCAATAATAATGCGCATAGTCAACGTTTTCTTTAATTCCTTAATGAATCTTAAATATTTCGATTGAGCCGAACCCAATAATCCATGTATGATAATAACAATCCATTTACTAAAATGCTCAGGATCCGTATGAGAAATAATTATCGAATTACTGGTTTGTTGTTTGTAATCGTTCTCCTGGCTGCAAGCTGCGGGCAGGTGGTAAAAACCGCAGGAGCGGCGACGCCTACCACCGCAGCAATTGATCGAACTCCTGCCACGCCCGTGCCATATTCGATTGATGTTACCTGCGCGACAGGGTCAGAAGGGATCACGACCAATGAGGAGTTGATCTATCACGATATTGTTGTGAATGAACAGGGGATGATACTGCCTTGGTACGATCCCTCGGATATTTGTGCATCCTATGACCACGTCATTCGATTGGTATTCGATTGGTGGCTGGCCATTCCTGGCAACCCTGGCGAGCCAGAGATCCCCTACTATTTGATGCACATGACCTGGCAGCCGCCGACCCACTATAACGGCCTGGGTGGTGACCAGCTTGCAATGGCCATGTCTTCATGGCGGCTGCTTTACGCATATACCGGCGATCCACGCACAATTGCCGATATGGTTTTGATGGCCGACCATGTCATCAATAATGGCTTATCGCCGGCCGATCACCCGTGGCCGAACATTCCATATCCCTATAATTTTGATGAAACACGCCTGGATAAATTGATCGGGGATTATATGTATGGCGAGAACATCGCCCAGACCGATAAAGCCGGTTCGCTGGGGTATGAGTTTGTCAATTTATACAAAATGACCGGTGAAGAACGCTACCTTCAAGCAGCGGTGAATATTGCCAATACGCTGGCTCAATACACCCAGGTCGGCACGGAGACCATGTCTCCATTGCCGTTTCGCGTGAAAACCTCCACCGGCGAATTTAATGATGGTCTGGGGAATATGTACACGACCAACTTTACCGGGACATTGATGTTGTGGGAGGAATTGACCAATCTGGGGCAGGGCAACCTGGCAAGTTACGCGGTGGCGCACGACCGCATTTTGAACTGGTTACGGACATATCCGGTGCACAACAATGAGTGGGGACCATTTTTCGAAGACGGCCCTGGATATTCGATCACCCAAATCAATGCGGTGACTCTGGCGATGTACATCATGGAACACCGCGACCTGTGGGGGCCGACCTGGCAGGAAGACGCGCGTTTTGCGCTGGATTGGCCGATTGATGTATTAATAAATAACGATTGGATTGATTACGGCGTGTATGTAATCAACGAGCAGACCGGTTATATGCAGCCGGGTAACAGTCACACCAGCCGGCAGGCATCCATGGAATTGCGCTACGCTGAACTGACCGGCGATGTGAGCCGTGTAACCAATGCGGTGCGCCAGTTAACCTGGGCAACCTATATGGTCGATTTTGACGGCAAAAATCGTTATCCCAATGACGGTATCTGGCTGACGGATGGTTATGGCGATTACGTGCGCCATTACCTGCGCGCGATGGCTGCTGCGCCCGGATTGGCGCCGGATGATCAGGATCACTTGCTGCGCACGAGTTCGGTTATCACCAATATCACCTACCAGACTGGGCGGATTGAATATCAGACCTACGATATCCAAGCTCAGGAAAAGCTTAAGATCACCACCTTCACACCGTTGGAGGTGACAGCGGACGGGGTTCCACTGCCAAGGTTAGACAGCATCGCCGCGCTGGAAACCCAGGAGGGCTACACATTGGGCGCGCCGGGAGATTTGCCGACCGTTATGCGCATCCGTCACGACAACGCAAAGAATATTCTCATCACAGGCGATCCTTCCGTCACGCCCACACCGCCAACCCCTTCTGCCACGCCACCAACCCCTTCAGCCACGCCGCCAACCCCTTCGGCTACGCCTACGTTGTTGAATCAATTGATTTTTATTCCGGCAATTTTTCATTAGGCTGCATATCCTCTGCGACTGATCGATATTGAGTGTAGAATTGGGCAGCTTATATGAGGATGTGTTTACCCTAAAAAAAGCATCATCCCGGTTTCATTCGGGATGATGACTTCCTTGTAAAAATGCTAACTGTCGCAGCCTTCAGTGATCACTTTTTCGCTTTGGCTTGCTCGATCAACGCCTTGTCGGCAGCTCCAAGGATTTTGAACAATTTGCCACCTGTTTCCGGGTCAATCGCTTGAGCCGCCAGGCGGCCATTCTTCATGGTGACCAATTCGACCTTGGTGACGTCAACTTCAACGCTCTGCTTTTTCACCACAGAATAAAACTTGATCGTAGGCATTTTCACTCCTTTGTGTTCAATCGAGTCTGATCAGAGGATTTGGATTGCCCTCTAATGTATGTATTTTACATCGAAAAAATAAATTAAGTTTGAGAATATTCAAGGTTTTATTCATTCAGCGGCCATCCGCGGACGGTATTGCAGGGCTTCAGCCAGGTGAACCGGCAGGATCTGGTCTGCGCCAGCCAGATCGGCGATGGTGCGAGCCAGTTTGAGGACGCGGTGATAAGCCCGCGCCGAGAGTTGCAATTGGTTCATGGCGGTGCGCATGAGCGCGCGACCGGCATCGTCCAAAGTGCAAAACTGGCGCACCTCGCCCACACGCATGTCGGCATTGTTCATTATCGGGAACAGTGGGTCTTCAGTCGCCGCGAGTGATTTGAATCTCTGGATTTGCAATTGGCGGGCGGCCTCCACGCGCGTGCGGACGGTTGCAGAGTTTTCGCCCAGCCGGTTATCGCTGAGTTTGTCATACGCCACGCGGGGCACTTCTACGTAGATATCAATCCGGTCCAGAAGCGGACCAGAAATCCGTTTTTGATACTTTGTCACCATGCCGGGCGAGCAGGTGCACGGTTTCAACGGATCACCGAAGAAACCGCATGGGCAGGGATTCATGGCGGCCACCATTTGGAAATTGGCCGGGAAGGTCAACGAGCCCTGCGCTCGGCTGATGGTGACGACCTTATCTTCAATAGGCTGGCGAAGGACTTCCAGCACCCGGGGGCCAAATTCAGGCAACTCGTCCAGGAATAAAACGCCGCGGTGCGCAAGTGAAATTTCACCCGGATGAGGGATATTACCGCCGCCCACCAACCCGGCATGACTGATCGTATGGTGCGGTGCTCGGAATGGGCGTGTTTGAATGAGCGGCATACCTGGCGGAAGCTGGTCGGCAATCGAATAAATCCGCGTGACATCCAGCGCTTCGTCAATTGACAACCGCGGTAAAATTGCGGGCATCGCGCGCGCCAGCAGAGTTTTGCCAGCTCCTGGCGGACCGATAAGCAGAACGTTGTGGCCTCCAGCGGCAGCAATTTCCAGCGCACGTTTTACGTGCTCCTGGCCTTTGATTTCACGAAAATCCACCTGGACTGCAGGTTCGGATTGTTGCACTTCCACAGGTGGATGGGCAGGAATGATCACATTGCCCAACAGGTGGTTGGCCAATTCGGTCAGGTTGGCCACCGGAATGATTTCGAGATCAGGGATCAGCGCCGCTTCTGCGGCATCGCATTGCGGAACAAAGACGCGTTTAAAGCCTTCGCGCCGGGCAACTGCCGCCATAGGCAGCACGCCGCGGACATGCCGCACAGTTCCATCCAGCGAGAGCTCGCCAATCACCAATGTGTCGGCCAGCCTCTCTGGCTCGATTTGCTCCGTGGTCACCAGGACGCCTAACGCAATGGGCAGATCATAAGCAGGACCTTCTTTGCGTACCGTGGCCGGCGCCAGGTTGACGGTCAGCGGTTTGCGTGGATACTCCAGCCCGGCGTTCTTGATGGCAGAATAGACGCGTTCACGGCTCTCCTGCACGGCTGCATCCGGTAACCCGACGATGGTCATTTTGGGCAATCCCTGGCCAAAATCGACCTCGACCTCAACGATAACGCCTTCCAAGCCGATCACTGCACAGGAGAAGATGCGCGCTAACATGGGATTAGTGTAGGGGTGGTTGTAAGAATTGTCAAATGAATTATCCAAAGCTCATCGAAAATCATACTCGATGGGTTGTAAACAGCCAATTAAAAAATACTGAGTATTTACTTATTAAAATTGGCGGTCCATGATTAATGTGTGGCAAAAATAAAATCGTCCAAATACACCTCGCTTGTTGGGCTGAATAAGCCTGAATTCTCTGTAGTGACCACGATTCTCAAAGTGGCGGATTCGCCGGTGGCAAGAGGCAGGCGAAGGATGCGTTGACTCCAGCTATATGTATTCTTGTCCTGACAGAGGCTCATTTCATTAATCAATTCTTCATTAGAATATACCAATAACTTGTCTTTCGTATAGGCGCACGATTCCCCGGAATGGATCCATATCCAGAAGCGGAGAATTGGTGTATTTCCTGGTGCGATCACGGTTTGACGGATTTCTGTTTCATGCGATTGGCTGGAGCTACCATGATCACCCAACCACGCTGCATGATTCCCTGAGTGGGGAATTATCCCCTCTGGCATTTCATCCTGGGCATAGATCAATTGAATATCGTTTGGAAGAGTGACCCATATGACTGGAATCGACTCAAAATCTCCGTTTGGAAGTGGAATTGCGGGTGTCGTGATCCACGGCAGGAAGATGGAATGTCCACCCTGGGCAAAAGTGGAAGTGGTAAGAAGAATTAACAGCCCACACACCCCAAGAATGCCCCAGAGGAATAAACGGCTATTGATGCGGTGAGGTTGCATATTCTCCCCTTTGAGATGATGATGCCCTTTGGGAAGTTGGAGATAAGATAAGTATATACCTGAAATTTAACCAAATCCCCCTGGCCGGGTGGGCCAGGGGGCGTTTGTTTTCGATGCGGTCCCCTGTGATACGCATCGAAAACGAATACAGCGATTCAGGGTGAGATCAGGATGCCTGTGCCGGAGTGGATTTTAGTTGCGGCCGCTTTTGCTCTGCCTTCTCTTCCTGGTTGCGGATTGCGATCTTGATGAGCTCATGCATCTCATCCAGGTTGGAGAAGGTGGCTTCACTGCCGTCTGCAATGGACCGCAGGCTTCCGTGAAGTTCGCTCTTTGATGTTTCTGCAGGCAGTATTGTTAGGACAAAGGTTGTTTTCCTGCGCATCCGTGAACCTCTAGCATCAGGATACCAGGGTTTACTGACAGCAAACTGACATATCAGATAAACTCAAACCAGATTCTATACAGGATTGTTAGGTGCATCCAGGCGAGAGGATTTGATACTTTCGACCAGTTTGCGTAAATCAGAACGCGGCTGCAGGTCAAGATCGGCTTTGAGGGTGCTTTCAAGTTTTTGATATAGGTGAACTGCACGAGGTGAGCTGTTCAATCCAAGATAAGCCTGCATTCCCAGGAGGGTAGCATCTTCATTCCAGGCATCGCGCTGCAGAATTTTTTGGGCGCAATTGGCGGCCTGGTAGTAGCGCTGTTGCTCCAGGTATGCCTGGCCAAGCACAAGTTGTCCTTGCAGGAACAGGTCAACCAGTTCCTGGCGGCGGGACGCGCTCCAATCCTGATACAAATCCATTGGGAATAGGTCATCGGTATATAGCGCCAGCGCTTCCTGCAGGCGTCCCACCTGGCGGGATTGAATGGCGATAGGCATTTCCTGCTCGAAATGTTCAAAGTCAACCATCGATCCATGCGGCAAGTTGATGAAAACACGCTCACCTTCGACGGTTAGATATCGCGAGGGGAATTTGTCGGGTAAATCTGGCTCTAAAATGTGCCGCAAAGTGGATGTGGCCTGATGGAACAAGTCCAGGCTGGTGGTCAGGGGATGCTCCGGCCACAGCTCTTCCAGGATCACTTCGCGGCTGGCAGAGTGGCCGGGTTGAAGAAGCAGAAAGCGAAACATTTCGCCTGCCTTGCGGCGCTGCCAAAGAGCATCTGCAACCGGGCGGCGTCCTTGCAGCACACGAAACTGTCCAAGTCCATAAACACGCAACGGCGGCGGTGAAATTTTATCCAGGTATAGCAGGACTGCCTCAGCGGGCTCGCGCGCAGCCGGGTCGCGGCTGCGCATGTAACGCGCCACCATTGGAAAAGCCAGTTTCCGTTCGCGCTCCAGGATGAAGGTGTAACCGCCTTGCAACACCGATTTTACAGCCTGCTGCCAGACAGCAACTGCGCCCGGATCTTCTTTTTGGGTAAGCCAGGCAGCCTTTAACAGGCGGGCATAGGCCAGATCATAATTGGCTGTCAGACCTGTAAAGCGTTGGATAGCCTGGTCAATTTTCTCAAACGCACGGGCATGGTCGCCGGAATCCCAACTGGTTCGAGCCAGTTCCATTGTCGCCAGGCCGATGAGATACCCCGATCGAACCCGCTCAGCATACCGGCAGGCGTCCTCTGCCCAGGTGCTGGCCGTGGCCGGCTCGCCTCGCAAGCGGAAGAGCCGGCTGTATTCCTGACGAGTCCACACATTTAAATCGGGTGAACCGCTCTGGTTGGCAATTCGCAGAGCCAGGTAGAGGTATTCCTCGGCTTTTTCAAGTTCCTCTTCGTCCAGGGCAAGCCGTGACCAAAGGTAATAATACCCGCCGGCCATGCGAGTTCCGGGACGCACCAGGGGCAGGTAAGTATCCAGCGCCTGTCGGGCTCTTTTTCGGTCGCCGATGGTTTGAAAAATCAAGGCCTGCAAGAATGGCAGCCCCCAGGTTTCGCCGCCGCTATCCTGTTTTAGCTGGTGCGCTTCGTCCATGGTCGCCAGGGCCAGGGTAAATTTTCCTTCGATAAAGAAAACAGAAGCAGCCTGGTTATGTAATGCCCTGGCCAACCCGGCAGTATATTGAATAGCACGGCTGATTTCTGCCGCCTGATAAAAGCGCTGCTCAGCGGATTGAAGATTGTCGGTTTCCGCTTCAATAATTCCAAGTGTTACCAATGCATCCACGGCTTCCGGTGAAGCCTGTGTGATCTCCAGCACTTCTGCTGACAGTTGGCGGCCCTCATCGTATTTTCCGATTCGGCAGGCAAGTTTTAGCGCACACTGCAGACTCTGCAGCGTCGCCTTGCCTTCATGCTGGCTGCGGTCCAATTCTAAAGCCCGTATGGCGGTTGTGTATGCCCCTTGTAAATCGCCGGATGACTCTTGACTTTTACTTTCCTCGATCAGGGACTGAATTGATGCGGTAGCCATAAATTTTTACTTAAGCGGGATAATAAATGATCATACAACAGCCCGCCTCACGCTGCAAGGCGGGCTGACCTTTCAAGCAGGTTTTTTTGATTAATACCGGCCGCGAACCTGGCGTGCTTCCGGGTTGGCCAGTTCTTCTTCCCGGGCAGGCGAAACTCGGACCGCACAGGCTTTATACTCGGGAATTTTTGCTTGTGGATCGATGACGTCCTGCGTCAAAAGATTGGCAGCTGCCTCGTGAAAGTGGAAGGGGATGAATACCACGCCGGGCGTGGTTTTTTGCGTCACCTTGGCACGCAAAACAATCGAACCGCGGCGGGAGGTGACGCGCACCGGGCTGCCTTCAACGACCTTTAATCGGGCGGCATCGGCTGGGTTAATTTCCATCAGGGCTTCAGGGAACAGGTCGTCGAGCCAGGAATGGCGGGTGAGAGTGCCACCATGCCAGTGTTCCAGAACGCGCCCGGTGGTGAGAATCAGGGGGTAATCTTCGTCGGGCATTTCGGCCATTCGGGCATCCTCCAACGGATGGAACTTGCCCCGGCCGCGCGGGAAGGTTTCGGCAAACAGATACGGCGTGCCCGGGTGGTTCTCATCCCAGGCAGGCACCTGGATCCCGGTTTGTTCGATGCGAGGATAAGTGATGCCGCGGTACTCAGGCACAACCGTGCCGATTTCTCGCATGATTTCAGATGGGTGCTGGTAATCCCATCCGGCGCTGTTGGGGCGCCCAAGACGGGCTTCCAACCGCTTGGCCAGGTCGCAAATAATCTGCCAATCGGCACGTGCCTCACCTCTCGGCGGGATCGCTTTGCGCACGCGCTGCACTCGCCGGTCGGTGTTGGTGAAGGTCCCGTCCTTTTCAGCCCAGGAAACCGCCGGCAAGAAAACATCGGCAAACGCACCCGATTCGTTGATAAAGATGTCCTGCGCAACCACAAATTCCAGTTGCTCCATTTTGTGGCGGGTGTGATTAAGGTTGGGTTCGGACATCATTGGGTTTTCACCCATGATGTAGAGCGAGCGTACGCCGTTAGGACCAATTGCGCTGACAATCTCGGTGGTAGTCAGGCCGAGTTCACGGTTTAATCCACCGGGCTCGATGTTCCAGGCTTGCTCGAACTTGCGCGCGTTGGTTTCATCGTCTACACGCTGGTATCCCGGGTAATGCCAGGGCATGGCACCCATGTCGGATGCGCCTTGAACATTGTTTTGTCCGCGCAGTGGGTTAAGTCCAGTTCCAGGGCGGCCGATATTGCCGGTGAGCAAGGCCAGGTTGATCAGCGCCAGCGCATTGGCTGTGCCGTGCGAATGTTCGGGGATGCCCAATGACCAGTAGATGGCCGCATTTTTAGCGTTTCCATACAGTCGAGCTGCTTCGACAATCAGGTTTCGCTCAACGCCCGATACAGATTCAGCATACTCAGGGGTGAATTTCTCTATCGAGGCGGCAAAAGCTTGAAAATTCTCTGTTCGCTGGTCAATGAAGGCCTGATTGTAGAGTTTCTCCTTCAGTATGACATGTGCCATTGCCGAGAATACCGCCACATCGCTGCCCGGTTTTTCGGGCAGCCAGAGCGTGGCATAATTGACCATTTCCACGCGGCGCGGGTCGACGACGATCAATTTTGCGCCGTGTTTCTGGATGGCTGCTTTCATCTGGAGCGCAATAATGGGGTGATTCTCCGCGGTGTTTGAGCCGGTGATGATGAAAACATCGTTCTGGGCGACCTCAGCAGCCGTGTTGCTCATGGCAGAGGATCCAACCGCCATTTGCAGGGCAACCACAGATGCCGCATGACATAAACGGGTGCAATGGTCAACGTTATTGGTGCGGAAAATCGCCCGGTACATCTTTTCCAGCAGGTAATTGTCCTCATTTGTTGCCTTGGCACAGCAGTAAGTTGCCATTGCATGTGATCCGTTGCGCCGATAGATTTCAACCAGCCGGTCTGCAACATATTCCAGGGCTTCGTCCCAACTGACCTCGCGCCATTCGGATAGGTCAAAGGCCTGGGTGCGCTGGCCGGGCTTTTGCGGCGTGCGGCGGATTAGCGGCTTGGTGACCCGTTTCTGGTTGTAGATGAAGTCGTAACCAAAACGGCCTTTGACGCACAGATTGCCGCGGTTTACGACGGAATCATATGGTGAAGTGACCCGGTAGATAAAATCATCTTGCATGTGCAATTGCAGCGTGCAGCCGACACCGCAGAAGGGACAGGTCGTGGTAACAACACGGTCGTTGAGGGTCATGATTTTCCTCCTGAAGCGGGTTGTTCCGCGGCTGTCTCGCGGCGCATTCGGCGGCGGCGCTCGGTGCGGGTCAGTGACATGATTTCGTCTGGCGAATAGCCTTGCTCCAGCAGCCACTGGCGTTTGGGCTTGAGTGCGTTGGTGGGACATACCGCTACACATTGTCCACAAAACACGCAGGTGGTTTCAGGTAAGGGTTTTTCAAAAAATGTGCTGATTTGTGTTTCGAAACCACGGCCGCTAAAGTTGATGGCGTGTGTGTACTGGGCATCCTCAGCGCAAACCTGAACACAGCGCCAGCAGAGCACGCACTTGGAATAATCGCGGATATACATAGGGTTATCATCCAGCACAGGCGAGAGGCGCTGCTCGGCCTCCGGGAACCGCTCGCTTTGGGCTCCGTACTCGTGCATGTAAGCCTGGATTTCCGGCGCTTCGCTCAGATCGACGGTGGAAGCAAGCATTTCCAGGATTGTCCGGCGTGAGCGAATCACCCGCTGGGTGCTGGTGCTGACCTTCATTCCTTCGGAAACTTTGGCAACGCACGAAGGCACCAGCACGCGCGATCCTTCTACTTCGACCACACACAGCCGGCAAAGCGCATTGGCGGTGCAGTAGTCATGATAACAAATTGTCGGGATCTCGATGCCGGCCGAAGCGGCTGCTTTGAGAATGGTCGTCCCTGGAGCGGCAATGACTGGTTTTCCATCGATCGTGAGGGTGATTGAATCGATCATGCCAGTCCTCCTTGTGGAGTGGTTTGGTGAGCTTCGAACAATTCGGGCCAATGCCGGATGGCACTCATGACCGCGGACGCAGCGGTTTGTCCCAGTCCGCACAGCGATGCATCGGTCATGGTCCAGCCCACATCCATCAAGCGGTCCACATCACCCGGCAGTGCGCGGTCCTCAGCGATACGTTGGAGGATTTCATACTGGCGCTGCGTGCCCATCTGGCAGGGGTAGCATTTCCCGCAGGATTCATCGGCGAAAAAGTGCCCAAGCCGAAGGAGGATGTCCTTCATATCACGGGTTTCATTAAAGACGGTGATGACACCCGATCCCAAAGTCAGACCAGCGGCACGTAAATCCTCAAACGAGAGGCGAACATCCAGGTCCTTTTCCACTGCAAAGGCACCAGCAGCGCCGCCAAATAGCGCCGCCTTGAATTTGTGCCCCGGACGCATACCGCCAGCCAGGTCTTCCAGCAGGTGGCGGAAACTGACCCCAAATGGGACTTCGTACAGTCCAGGATTAACCACGTCACCTGATACGCAGAACAGTTTGGGGCCGGGTGATTTTTCGGTGCCCAGTTGCCTGTAACCTGCTGCCCCTAACCGTAGGATTAGCGGGACATTGATCAGCGTTTCCACGTTGTTAATCACGGTCGGTTTCCCAAACAGACCATGCGTTGTGGGGAAGGGCGGCTTGACGCGCGGAAAACCGCGCTTGCCTTCAATTGACTCGAACAGGGCGGTTTCCTCGCCGCAGATGTAGGCGCCAGCGCCCCGTCGCAGTTCAATATCAAATTCAAATCCGCTGTTAAGGATATTCTGGCCGATCATGCCTGCTTGACGGGCTTCATTGAGCGCAGCTTTGAGGATCAGGTGCTGCAGGGTGTATTCACCTCGGATGTAGATGTAACCTTTGTGCGCGCCGACTGCATAGGCACAAATTGCCAACCCCTCGATCAAGCGGTGGGGATCATCCTCAATCACCACGCGGTCTTTGAATGTGCCAGGTTCAGCCTCATCCGCGTTACAGACCACGTATTTAATTTGCGATTGCGTGGCTGCTACAGCCTCCCATTTGACGCCAGTTGGAAAGGCAGCCCCGCCGCGCCCTACCAGGCCGGCTGATTTGACCGCGGCGATTATTTCTGCCGGTGTTTGCGCCAATGCCTTCTCCAGCATGCGATAACCGCCGCCTTTGCGGTATATGTCGATATTGGTCACCCGGTTTTTCCCGCAATTTTCTGTTAACAGGTTCAGATCGCCACCAACGATTGAATAAGGGCGTTGGGCTTTGCCTGAGACTAGATCCTCCCAGGATTGGGTGTCTGCTTTTGGCACTGGCGCACCTTGTACCAGAAGGGCTGGCGCATGTTCACACAGCCCCAGGCAGGCAACCCTTTCAACACGGATAGAAGCATGAGTTTGACCTGCAACGGTGTGGCGCTCAATCTGCTGGCTCATCACCTTCATCACGCCATCTGCGCCGGCCATGCCGCATGCGGGGTCGCCGCAAACATGAATGACCGTTTTTGCCACCGGTTCGCGGTAGAATAGGGCGTAGAAATCGATGACGCCGTAGACCTCGGCCAATGGAACGCGCAGCGCCTGACCGACTGCGGCTGCCACCGGTTCAGGAATGTATCCGTATAGCTCCTGAGCGGCGTGCAAAGCCGGCAACAACGCTGTTCGTCCTTGCGGGCCCAAATCGGCGAGTACAGGTTGGAGGGGTGCAAGATCAATTTCTTCCATGCCTGCTCCTTTTTAATTCGATTAAACGAAGATGGATGAAGATTACATTAATTACCAGGATAATTATATAGAATTATGATCAGTTTAGTGATTCAAGCGGGTGGTGAATCGCGCCGAATGGGGCGCAATAAGGCATTGGTTCCTTTCCTCGGACGGCCCTTATATCAACGTGTTCTGGAACGGCTTTCACCTCTGGCAGATGAGGTGATAATCACGACGAATACAAAGGAAGGCTTTGAGGATGCGGCGTTTCCGCTTGTGGCGGATGTTCTTCCTGGACAAGGCGCGCTGGGCGGTTTATATACCGCCATCTGGGCTGCGCATCACCCGATTGTGATGGTGGTCGCTTGCGATCTTCCCTTTGCGAACTCTGATTTGATGAGCTACCAGATTCGGCTGCTGATCGAGAAAGAATTGGATGTGGCAATCCCAGGAACGATTGAGAATCGCGAGCCATTGCATGCCGTCTATCGTAAATCCACCTGCCTGCCGCATATCCAAAATGCGCTGATGCAGGGAGAAAAACGATTGATTTCGTGGTTTCCATTTGTTAAGGTCCAATTTGTTCCGCCGGAAGAGATCGCGAAATTTGATCCATCTGGCCTGGCTTTCCGCAATGTCAACTCACAGGATGAGCTTGAACAAGCCGAGGCTTTAGCGCGTCAGATCGGTTAACAACTCTCGCAGGCGGATTCGACTTTCATCAAGGATTCTTCAGAGTTAGCGATAAAACGATTTCTGTGGGTATACACGTTGAATTGGGCGCGGCGTGCATACCCAACGAGGGTGATGCCCAGCTCTTCTGCCAGGCGCACGGAAAGCGCGGTTGGTGATGTTCGAGACACCACGATGGAGGCACCCAGACGCGCAGATTTTTGCAACATCTCAGAGCTGATCCGGCCAGTTGTGTAAACCAGGCGGCGTTTCAAGTTGGGGTTTTCAAGCAGCAACCGCCCTGCCAGCTTGTCAAGCGTGTTATGCCGTCCGATATCTTCTGCGAGCAAGGCTGTGCCTTCTCCGTCTGTCAGCATGGAACAATGCACGCCGCGTGTGGATCGGTATAATTCCTGCTGCTGGATCAATTCGCCCATCCCAGCCATGATGATATCGGGTGGTAAGAAATCTTGTACCGGGGCGGGGGGCAAGGCGGCAGAGGCCAGGTTGGCAGTAGCACCACCCGTACAACCCGAAGTGCGCCGCCAATGTGTTGGCTTTTCGACGGTTCGGTTAAGCCAGATATCCAACTGGCAGCCATTTTTGCACACCTGGACGATTGAAACCTCGCTTCGATCAGCAATGATACCTTCATTAAAAAGAAAACCGACACCCAGCGCCTCAAGATGCGTTGGTGTGCACATGAAGGTCAACCAGGGTTCGCCGTTGACGTTTAATGTTACAGGTGCTTCATCGATAATTCTTGCGTCGGTCGTTTCCCATCCGCTGGATGCGGAATATTGAATGACCTTTCGCTTCTGCTCTACTGAGTGCATGCAGGAACTCCTGAGTGGTGATGCCAGCATGGATCTAAGTCGGAAATGATCGCGTTATATGGAATAGTTAATTAATTTTACCCTATTCGTCAAATTAAATCTTTCAGGTGATATCAGTCTGGATGACCGCCCAGCCAAAATTGGAGTAAAATCAAAGTTTGGAGTTCTTACCGAAGAATAAATGAATAGAAAACGGATTTTTGTTGTTTGCCTGATGATTGTTCTGGGAGCAACGTCCTGCGGTCGCCTTCCCTTTCTGCCATCCATGCAAAGTGGAGAACCACCCGCTGTTTTACAAACGGGGACCAATGTTTCCCCCCAATTATTGAGTGCTACTCAGACACCGAATGAAACGGCAACCCCATCGCTGGCTGTCACAAATGCGAATACTCTGGCTGCAGCTCAATTTACAGCAACTGCAGCGCTGCCATGCGATGCCGCCACTGCCGGACGACCGATTGATGTGACCATTCCGGATGATACCGTTATCCCTGCTGGTGCTTCGTTTACCAAAACCTGGCGGTTGGTGAATTCTGGATCCTGCACCTGGACGCGGGAATATGCGGTGGTGTGGTTTTCGGGCGATCAGATGGGGCCAGTGCTTTTTCAACCGCTTCCGCATGAGGTGCAATCAGGGCAGAGTGTTGATATCTCAGTGGATCTTCGCGCACCTGAGGAAATTGGCGTTCGGCAGAGCTACTGGAAGTTGCGCAATGCAGACTCCAAATATTTTGGCATCGGCCCGGCCGGTGACGCACCTTTCTGGGTAAGAATAATTGTTGAGGAAACGCCCTCCGCTGAGCCGACGGCTTCTCTTGCGCCTACCTCAACTTCGGTTGCGCTGCTGCAAGGTTCGCTGGATCTGGTAGTTGGCGAGGGAGTGGATCTGGATGCTGGTGTAAAAATTACCGCCGGTCAAGGGGATTTGGATCTGGGGATTAACGGCGATCAGATTCTGTTGCAACCGACTTCTGGAGCGCTGATAAGCCTTTCTGGCTTTGCAAACCCTTCGCAAGCAGATTGCCGCCAGGTTGCGCAGAATCCAGACCCGCTGACGCTTACTAATGAAATGGTCGGTGCTTATTATTGCTACACCACCGACCAGGGACTGCCAGGTGTTGCGCGCTTGATGGCTGTAAACCTGGACAGCATTCGACTTGATTTTGTTACCTGGGCAATTCCCTGATTACAAACGACCGCAGAGGCTGACATGACAATTCACCTGGATCTTGACCATCCGGAATTTTTTCGCGACCTGGATTCGGCAAATCTGTTGGGCTGGGTGGATGGTCTGGCAACACAGCTCGAGGAGGCTTACCGGGCTGGTCTCAACATGTTTTTGCCAGATCATCAGAATTTGGCCAGCATCGTCCTCACTGGCGTCGGTGGATCCATCCAGGCTGCCGATCTCTTTAGTGCCTATGTTTCTCCGCTTTGCCCAATACCTGTTCATGTCCACCGTGATTACGAATTGCCCGCCTGGGTTAACGGCAGTAGTGTGCTGGTGGTGGCGATGTCGCTGACCGGCAATGCGGAGGAAACTCTCTCTGCGGTAGAAGCTGCAAGACGCAACGGTTGTCCGGTTATGTCAATCGGCCGCGGCGGTAAGCTGCTGGATAAAGCCAGGTCAGCCGGGAGCCTATTCTGGCAAGTTGATTTCGCTGGCCCGCCGCGCACCGCTGTGGGTTTGTACTTTGGTCTCTTGCTGGCATTGTTTTACCGTTTGGGATTAATACCAGATCCGGCCCAGGAACTGATGGCGGCCGTGGAAACAATGCAGGCGCAAATTGCCAAAATCGGAGTAGAAGTACCCACCCGCCAAAATTCAGCCAAACGGCTGGCGGGGCAGGTAGTCGGCCGGTGGGTGAGCATTTTTGGTTCCGGTATGATGGCAGCCGTGGCGCGCCGATGGAAGGCGCAACTGGGCGAACTCGCAAAAGCATGGGCGCAAGCCGAGGCTTTGCCGGATGCCGATTACAACATGGTGGAGGGGGTTGTCAACCCGGAAGAGCTCATCCCGCGGGCATATGCCATTTTCCTGGACAGTGCCAGTGACCATCCGCGAAATCAACTCCGCACACAGCTGACTCAACAATCATTGTTGCTGGAAGGCATTCCAACCGACATCATCAGGGCCCATGGTGCCACCCGCATGGAGCAGTTGTGGACGGCGGTGCAATACGGCGATTATTTTGCTTATTACCTGTCGATGATTTATGGCTCAGATCCCAATACAATAGCCCGCATCCACGCTATCCAGGAAGAAATGGATCTGCAAAGCTAGCACGGTTATTTATCTGGACGTATCTTATCAGGAATCGGTTTCCTGAAGAATATTGACCGCATCTTGAGACATGGATACACTACGAGTGGTGAAAGCTCGTAAGATCCTCCATCTTGACCTGGATGCATTCTTCTGCGCGGTGGAAGAACTGCACCGCCCGGAACTCCGCGGTAAACCTTTTGCAGTTGGCGGGCGGCCAGATTCGCGCGGTGTGGTTTCTTCCTGTTCCTACGCAGCCCGGGCATTTAGCATCCGTTCTGCCATGCCCATGGCGCGTGCGCTGCGCCTGTGTCCGGACCTGATCGTTGTTCCGGGCAATTATGCTGCTTACTCGCAGGCGTCGCATCAGGTGATGGATATCCTGCGCCGATATACAGCATTGCTGGAGCAAATCTCCATTGATGAAGCCTTTATGGACCTGAGTGACTTACCCAGTGACGGGCGCACCCTGGCGCAAGAAATCCAAACCACAATTCAGTGCGAATGCAATCTGCCCTGTTCGCTGGGCGTGGCGACCAACAAGCTGGTGGCAAAAATCGCCAATGATTTTGGTAAAAGCTCACACCGCGGTTCGGGCACCTATCCAAACGCGATCACTGTTGTCGCCCCAGGCGAGGAGGCGGCATTTCTGGAAAAGCTCCCTGCCCAGGCACTTTGGGGCGTTGGTCCTAAAACTGGCGCACGGCTGGCAGAATTTGGGATTTTGACGATTGGACAACTCGCGCATGCGCCAGCCGGACTGCTTGAGCGGGAGTTTGGAAAATATGGCAGTGAACTTGCACTTCGAGCGCGCGGTATTGACGACAGCCCGGTGATTACTGAGCATGATGTCAAATCCGTCAGCCAGGAAGTGACCTTCGCGCGCGATTTACGCGATGCTGACCAGCTTCACCATAAACTTCGCGAGCTGTCAGAGCAAGTCGGCTATCGGTTGCGGCAGGATAGTTTGATTGGATCGACCGTGCGAATCAAAATTCGTTGGAACGACTTTACGACACTCACCCGACAGGAAACGCTTAGCCAACCCACGGATCAGGACGGGGTGATCTATCAGACAGCTTTGCAACTTTTTGACCATTTGTGGTTGCCAGAGCAAAGACTGGTAAGATTGATTGGTGTGGGTGTGAGTGGTTTAAAACCGCATGTGCATCAGCTCACACTCTGGGATACACCCGATGAAAAGGAGCGCAGGTTGCTTGATGCTGTTGATTCCTTGCGTGCGCGTTATGGTAAGAAAATACTACGTCGCGGTTTGGAGAAACCACCGAAGTAATGACGGGGAGGAATATGGAGCGTTTGAAACAACGGAAGCAACACCATGCCGCGCAGCGTGAGAGCCAGGCGCCAGCGACAATTGCTTTGGAAGAGGAAACTATTGCTGTGCACGGGCCTATCTGGAAGTGGGATTGGGTGAGTAAGCTGCGTGACGGTTTGCTTCCAGCCCTGGTAATGCTGCTCTTAGTCGTGGTGCCAAGCCTGTTGATGTTGCCAGTTCAAAATCGGCTTGGCAGGCCTGGTTTGCTGGTGTATATGCTGGTGCTGCTGACGATGGGGGTCATTCTGCTGGAACGCGCGCTGCATGATGATCGGCCCATCATCCGGCGCGCCTGGTACGGGCTGGCAGGCGGTGTGTTGACCTGGATGGCCGCGGAAGTCACCGACCGGTTGAGTGGCGCGGGGCTAATTTCTTTGAATGCGGTGCCTTTTTTTCTTATCATTGGCCTGGTGGCAGCAATCCTTTGGCGAAAAGTATTGCCCTTGCCAGCGCGCTGGTTCATCCTGGTTTTCTTTTTGAACTGGGCATCGCGATTGATCGTTTCGGGAGAACAGCTTGTCGTTGGCTTGTTCCCGAAAGCACAGTTCTTATATCCGCTAACCATTGGCATTGGAATTGTCGTGGCAATGATCTGGTTGTTTGCGATCATCTGGCGCAGCCGGGATCGATTGCAGCGCATCCGTGCCGCGATCGGATTATGGATAGCGGTGCTGTTGATCCTTGAAGTGGCATTTATTGAATTACTTTAGATCCGGACGGTTAGCATTTCCTGGTAAACACTTATCATCCGCCGGGCGATGATCTCCCAGTCGTATCCAATGGCATATTCAGCAGCCTGCTGGCCGAGCTTGTTACGCAGGTCGGGATTGCACACGATCAAGGAAAGCTTTTCAGCCAGTGCCTGTGGATTGTCATCCGGGATGGAGTAACCCGTCACGCCGTCTTGTATCAAAAATGCCAAACCGCCCACCTGCGATGCAATCACAGGGGTGCCGCAGGCCATGGCTTCGAGCGCAACCATGCCAAAGGATTCGTAATGCGAGGGCATGACTACGACCTCGGCAGCACTGTAATAATAAGGCAAGGTATCCTGGGCACGTTTCCCCAGGAACAGCACCAGATCATCCACGTCCAGCTCACGACAAAGCGCTTGCAAGCGAGCCATTTCGGAGTTTTCCATTTCTGGGGTGATATTTGGATCGCCGCCGACGATGGCGAGGTAATGTGGGCAACCTGAGATGATGCGCTCTTTGAAGAGCAGTGCAATGGCGCGGATGAGCGTTTCGACGCCTTTGAGCGGTTCGATGCGGCCGACAAACAGGATCATTCGATCGTGGGGTTGGATGCCGATGGCGGCACGCGCTTCGTCAGCAGGAATTGGGTAGAAGTGGCTGGTGTCTACGCCGGGGGGAATGACAGTGATTTTGCTTGAATCGGCCCGATACAGGAACTGCAATTGCGCGAGTTCAGCGGGTGTGGCGGCAATGATTCGGTCCGCCGAGCGCAGGATCTGCTGCTCGCCTTCGATTCGGTAACCACCTTCCACTTCTTGCGGGGTGCGGGCAACCCGATTCTTCATCAGGACCAGGGTGTGAAACATATGCAGGATGGGCAGATTCCACGTTGCCTTGAGTTGTAAACCCGCAATGCCTGACATCCAGTAGTGACTGTGGATCAGGTTGTATTGAATGCCCTTTTCGGCAGCGAATTTTTGAATGCCCTGCACGAATTGCGGTATAAAGTTAACCAGTTCTTGCTTTGGAAGGGGGATCTCAGGCCCTGCAGGAATATGAACCACGCGGTTGCCGTAGCCGAGATCATGCAATACATGCGGCACATGCTCATCCTGTGAACGGGTAAAAACATCTACGTGGATACCCGATTGGCCCATGCGGCGGGTTAGCTCGCGGACATAGACGTTCATCCCGCCGGTATCCTTCCCGCCCAGGGTGGCCAGGGGGCAGGTGTGGTAAGAAAGCATGGCAACGTTGATCATCTTAAGAAACCTTGCACAATCCTGAAGGGTACTGGTATAATGTTGCCCGCGCCACCGTAGCTCAGTCGGCAGAGCAGACGTTTCGTAAACGCCAGGTCAAGGGTTCAAATCCCTTCGGTGGCTCCTAGATATAGGGAGTTGCTCCCTCTCAAACTGCACATTTAGTGTGTCGTTTGTGTTTTTGGCTTTACCCGTAGTTTCAACCGTAGTGTACTGGGTAAATTTATTGGACTAAGTATACTAGAAAAAAAACTGACCAGTTGAGAATCACTGGCCGTTTGGTTGTGTTGGGGAACACAGACTGACATAGTGTAGCATAATTTTCAAAATTGAAAGGTAAGCAAAAATCGGCAGCTATATCCACATTCCTGAATAAAATTTGACTATAAAATCACATCTTTTCAGGAGTGGACCAGTGGGTCGGCAAACTTTAGAGTTATCTCCGAGTAAGTTTGTGTACGTTAAAAATGATTTTTATGTCGATGGAGAAAAAGTTAGGTTGGTGTATTCTAGTTTCTGTAGGATTTGAACCTTAACAAAAAGAGTAGGTCAGGAGTATCCTTACGGTTACCACACCAAAAAGGAAAACGCCATGACCTACAACGACGATTGTACTCTACCTGCTGCCTTATTGGAGCAAATCTCCTCAGAAGGATTTGAGGCTCTGCCGGAATTGATCCGCATCGTCATCAACGCTGCGATGCAGGCGGAACGGCAAAAGCACTTACGGGCCGAACCGTTTGAACATTCTCCTGACCGGCAGGGACACGCTAATGGCTATAAGCCAAAGACAATCAAGACTCGGATGGGTGAGATCACCTTTGACGTACCCCAGGTAAGGGAAGGCGGTTTCTACCCTGAAGCACTGGAGAAAGGACTGCGCAGCGAGCGAGCCTTGCGGCTGACCCTGGCAGAGATGTATGTGCAGGGAGTCTCTACTCGCAAAGTAGCGGCGATCACCGAGCAATTGTGCGGAACGGCTGTCTCTTCCTCGCTCGTTAGCCGTGCTGCGGCTCTTCTCGATGAGACACTGAGCGCCTGGCGAAAACGTCCTTTGGGCGAGATCGTCTACCTGTTTTTGGATGCGCGGTACGAGAAGGTGCGTCAGGACGGTCAAATTCGAGATGCGGCCATCCTCATCGCCAGTGGTGTGGCTCCAGACGGGCATCGCAGGGTGTTGGGCGTATCCGTCTCGCTCAGCGAGCAGGAAGTACACTGGCGCACTTTTCTGGAAAGCCTGGTCAAACGCGGGCTGCGCGGGGTCCAATTGATTATTTCGGACGATCATTCGGGACTGAAAGCCGCCCGGCAAGCCGTATTTGGCAGTTTGC
>Ga0208695_1000155_pt1 | contig 94256 bp, 80 predicted proteins | sample AD_UKC111_MetaG_FD_184449 | JGI IMG/M metagenome (GOLD analysis project Ga0208695, IMG submission 184449) | Active sludge microbial communities of municipal wastewater-treating anaerobic digesters from Hong Kong - AD_UKC111_MetaG (SPAdes)... | ecosystem: Engineered > Bioreactor > Anaerobic >... | reverse complement strand
TTACGAGAAGGACACACCCGTTCCCATCCCGAACACGGCAGTTAAGCTTCTTAGTGCCGACGATACTTAGACGGACACGTCTCGGTAAAATAGGTAGTCGCCAGATTTATATCAGAGCCTTGTGCATGCAGCATAAGGCTCTGTTTGCATTTAATGTAAAATTAATAGTATTACAATAAAAAATGAATAAAATACTGCGAAATTATTTATGGAAACCTTATGAATAAAATAGTATAATAAATTATGAAAATTAAATAAAGTAAGCCGATAATACTCTATTCATGAGGGGGAGTAAAAATGAAATTAATAAGCGTTTTAGCCTATAGTTGTGCCAATTTATTAATGAAACAACTAAACGAAGATCATGAAAAAAGAAGAGTATACTATTACGGTTTTACGGTTGTTTTTGGAGCGATCTTAAAAGGTATAATTATTGTATCTGTTTCTTATTTGTTAGGAATATTGATACCTACCTTATTTATTGTGCTGATGTTTGGATCAGTGAGAATGATAATTGGAGGAAGTCATCTTGATAATTACTGGAGATGCATACTAACATCTATGTCTTTCTTTATATTAATAGGTTTGTTGTCAAAATATACATTTAATTATTGGAGCAGTACAAGTATACTTGTTTTCGTTTTATTGACATTTTTAGCAGCTTTTACAGGGATACTTAAGTGGGCACCTTCTGATTCGCCAAATAGACCTATAACAAATGAGAAAGAAATAAGAAGATTTAGAAATTTATCAATTATATATAGTATAATGTGGTTTATTGCAATTTTCTCAGTTTCAATTCTTACTATAATCGGAAAGATTCCCAATTCATCAAAGATTTATATTATTGCAGCATGCTTTACATTTCTGTTGGCTATATTTGCCATAAGTCCGGCCGGGTATAGATTTTTTAGTTTTATAAGCGGTAAGAAAGCAAAAGCTAAATGTTAATATATAATTCTTTATTTAAAGTATTAGATCCGGATTTAATTTAACTAAATTCATATTTATCCATATTATATATAATTGTTCCTTTACAAAAAACCATTAAAGTATTAAAATAATCACTATATAAACTTTTGGTTACTGTAAGAAGGATTTTCTTTTAGAGTTTTACTTCACACATTTTACAAAAGTTAAGACTTTAGAGTCAGCTTTGTGAAATAGCTTTGTGAAGTAATTTGTTTGGTTTAAAAATCTCTATGGGATTTTATTATAAAAGATTTTAAGGTAGGGACAATAAATGGATAATAATGAATTAATGGAAAAAATAATTGATTTAAAGAAAAAACGAAACGCTGTTATTGTGGCACATAATTATCAGGTTGATGAAGTGCAGGAGATTGCAGATGTTGTAGGTGATTCCTTTGCTCTGAGCAAATACTGTGCATCTGCTGAGGCAGATACAATAGTATTCTGTGGAGTACACTTTATGGCTGAAAGTGCAAAGATACTAAGTCCGGAAAAGACAGTGCTTCTTCCGGAAATTGATGCCGGATGCCCGATGGCAGACATGGTTACGGCGGAAGGTTTAATTGAAATGAAAAAGAAGCATCCGGGTGCTGTAGTGGTATGTTATATAAACTCCTCTGCTGAGGTTAAGGCTGAATGTGATGTTTGCTGTACATCTTCAAATGCTGTTAATATTGTTAAAAAAATTAAAGAGAAAGATATTATATTTGCTCCGGATCAAAATTTGGCTAATTTTGTTGCAAAGCAGGTTCCTGAGAAGAATATTATACCTTGGAACGGTTTTTGCATAACTCATCACAAAATAAAAGCTGAGGATGTAATTAAAATAAAAGAACTTTATAAAGATAGTATTTTACTTGTCCATCCTGAATGCAAGCCTGAGATAGTGGAGATGGCGGACTTTGCAGGAAGTACAAAACAAATTATAGATTACGCTACCGAATCAAAGCACGAAAAATTTATAATCGGAACAGAAATGGGTGTATTATTTAAGCTTAAAAAACAAAATCCTAATAAAACGTTCTATTTAATGTCCCAAGGGTTGTTATGTCCTAATATGAAGAAAACATCACTTCAAAGCGTATACAATTCACTGAATGAAATGAAATATGAAATCAATATTGATGAAAATATAAGAATAAGAGCTAAAAATGCTCTTGATAGGATGCTTGAATTAAGTTGATATTTAAATTATTATTAAGTATTACTTATTTAAAACTATTTAATATTTGTGAAGGGTTGATTAAGATTGGATGAGCTAAGGTATTTGGTGAATTTCAGTTCAAATGATATAGAGAAAGAATACCACGATGTTGTTATTATAGGCAGTGGTATTGCGGGGGTTTATACTGCCCTTGAGATACCTGAGGAGTATGATGTTGTTATTGTGACAAAAGAGACTATAGATATAAGCAACTCAGTTTTAGCACAAGGCGGTATCGCTGTCTCTCTTGACAAGGAAGATTCACCGGAGCTTCATTTTAAGGATACAATTGTTGCAGGCGCAGGTTTGTGTGATGAGGAAAGTGTCTGGGTATTGGTTAAAGAAGCTGCCTCAAATATAGAGAGCATTTGCAAATATGGCGTAAACTTTGATAAAAAGGGTGATGATTTAGCTTTAACAAGGGAGGGTGCTCACAGTAAGAACAGGATAATTCATGCAGGCGACACAACCGGTAAGGAAGTGTGTGATAAGCTTATTGCTGAAGTTAGGACGCGTAAAAATGTTGTTATTAAGGAACGTGTATTTGCCGTTGATCTTTTAACGGAAAATAATGAGTGCAAGGGTATTTTGGCATATGATGAGGACACAGGTACATTTAAATTGTACTTATCAAATTTTGTAGTATGTGCTACCGGAGGGTTTGGACAAATTTATAAAAACACAACAAATCCTGAGGTTGCTACGGGAGACGGTATATCTCTTGCGTATAGAGCAGGAGCAGAGCTTATGGATATGGAATTTATTCAGTTTCATCCTACAGTTTTATATCATCCCGAAAATAAAACATTTCTTATTTCCGAAGCGGTAAGAGGAGAAGGGGCAATGCTTCTTAACAACAGGGGGCAGAGATTCATGCCTGATTACCATGAGTTGAGCGAGCTGGCTCCGAGAGATATAGTATCAAGGGCTATTTTTACAGAGATGATGAAAACGGATTCTACCAATGTATATCTTGATATTTCGTTTAAGGACAAGGAATATCTTGAGATCCGTTTTCCCAATATTTTAAAGACATGCCTTAGCTATGGAATAGATATAACAAAAGAAAGGATTCCCGTATCTCCTGCTGAGCATTACTGTATGGGAGGTATAAAGACAGATGTGTTCGGAAGGACCAATATAAAAGGGTTTTACTCATGTGGTGAGGCAGCCTGTACCGGAATACACGGTGCAAATAGATTGGCCAGCAATTCACTTCTCGAAGGGCTTGTATTTGGTCATAAAATAAGTGATCTGGTGAAAGAAGAATTAAATAGTCCGGATAGAAGAACGGTCAAAATTTCAATGAATTATTTTGCACCAAGGAAAAAAGTTCAATTGGATAAAAAAGAGATAAAGAATAAAGTTCAGGAAATTATGACAAAGTATGTAGGCATAATAAGAGATGAAAAAGGCCTTTTGCGTGCATCGGAATTGATAAATGGTTATTATGAAGTTATAAAGGGAATGGAATGTAATACTATTGAGGACTTTGAACTGCACAATATAGTGCTTTTATCAAAGCTTGTGATTGAATCTGCATTAGAAAGAAAGGAAAGCAGAGGAGCACATTTCAGATCGGATTATAGTAGAACAGATGATACCAATTGGCAGAAAAATATTATAATTGTAAAAAAGTAAAATGATATAACCTTATCTTTTGGTTATTTAATATAGATTCTTATAATGATGTGTATGAGATTATGGAGAGTGATAAAATGTTAAACAGATTTGAACTTGAGGATATTATAAAAACTGCTTTGAAGGAGGATATAGCTCTAGGAGATATTACAACAGACAGCCTTATTGACCCTTCTTCAACTTCTTCAGCTGTCTATATAGCAAAGGATGACGGTATAATTGCAGGTTTGTTTGTAGCGGAGAGGGTATTTAAAATTATCGATGAGGATATAGAGTTTGTAAAAAAGGTTAACGACGGAGAAAGGGTCAAAAAAGGTGATATAATAGCTCAAATAAAAGGCAGTACATCTGCATTATTAAAGGCGGAAAGAACATCATTAAACTATTTGCAGCATCTTTCAGGCATAGCGACTAAAACAGGCATGTTTGTCGAGAAACTTAAAGGGCTTAAAACAAAGGTAGTGGATACCAGAAAAACCACTCCCGGTCTTAGGGCACTTGAGAAATATGCTGTTAAAATGGGAGGCGGAACAAATCATAGATTTTGCCTTTCAGATGGAGTTCTTATAAAGGATAATCATATTAAAGCTGCAGGTGGAGTAAAAAAAGCCATAGAAAAAGTACGTGCAAATATTCCTCATACAATAAAAATTGAGGTTGAAACAGAGACAATAGAGCAGGTTAAAGAAGCCTTAGATGCGAAAGCAGATATTATAATGCTTGATAATATGAGCCTTGATCAAATGAAAGAAGCTGTTGTTTTGATTGATGGAAAGGCAACGGTTGAAGCATCGGGTAATGTTAATCTAAATTCTATACGTGAAATAGCAGAAACCGGTGTAGATATAATATCCGTAGGAGAATTGACCCATACTGTTAAGGCCTTTGATATATCAATGAGATTTGTTTAAGGACAAACCTTTATATACAAATATATACAAACGCTTTGGACTTTTTTGACAAGAGTTCGAAGTGTTTTTGTTTTTAATAAAAGTTTTTTGCTTATGGTAAAAGGAAGAAGAAGGTTATAATGGTCTTGTGTGTAAATATAAACATTAGTAAAATGAGCATTGTTATCCATAGCAATAAAACAAAATGGCTATTATAAGAGCCATTATAAAAAAATACTTGACATAAATAAAAAACCCCTGTTATAATGTATATTTTTTTGACAAAATTTTTTAAGTATGATATAATTGTAACAAACAGAAGATGAGGTGATTAAATGATTGAGAAGGGTGATTTGTTTCAGATTAAGAGGGATATTGAAACCTGCATAGGCGAAAAAGTTCAATTAAAAGCTAACAAAGGAAGAAAAAAGACGTTTATTAGAGAAGGCGTACTTGAAAACACCTATTCCAGCATCTTCATAGTAAAGTTTGAAAATGAATACGAGGCTACCAGAAGAGTGTCATACAGTTATACGGATATACTAACTAAAGCAGTAGAATTGGTAGTTTGTAAGGACAACAAGAGAATCCAAGTCAGCTGATGTTGTATAGGTATTTAAAATAATTGCAATTACTTTTCAAGATTATAAAAAGGCCGGATGAATTCGACCTTTTTATAATCTTGAAAAATATTTTCTCCGTATAAAATTATTTATTAAATCATCTATGTTAATTATCTATTAAATTTGCAAATCTATTACATTTTTTTGTCAATTCCATTAAAAAATTAATCATATATTCTCAAATGTCTTAATATACATTAATCAAGAATGCCTAAAAAATTCTGCTATTAAAAGAAATATTAAAGAATTGCTTTCCCTTATCAATACCCGCTTAAAAGCGAAAATAATTTTAAGGGCATTCATAATGTGATTGTAACTTATGGTTGGCTGTTTGTTATTATATATTAAGCTTTGAGGAGGATTAAACTATGGCTCTTGATACTGTAAAAGAATCTTTTAGGGTTATTGATTCGGTAAATGAGGAATCGATACAAACGGTAGTAGAAAATGACGTAATAGTACCTGATGTGAAACCGGATATAATGAGAATTTTGCTTTTAGACGGTGAAATCTCTATTACAGGTACGGATATATCAAATGACAGAATAAGTATATCCGGGACTATAAAGTACAAAATACTGTATATTTCGGACGATGAGAACTCAAGTATAAAGAGTATCAATACCAATGCACCGTTTAACAGTGATTTGAGTATATCTAGTGCAAGAGCAGGTATGATACCGTTAGTTAAGGGAGAGATTGAACATATTGAATATACGCTTTTAAACGGCAGAAAAGCCAATTTAAAATCAATTGTGAAGATTGATGTAAAACTTATTAATGAGGCCGATAAAGAGGTTATATGTGATTTAAAGGGGTATGATGACATTCAGGTCTTAAAAGAGAATGTAAATGTAAACAATTTCATTGGATATAATAATGCAGAAATTCTTGTTGAAGACAGTCTTGAGGTTCCGTCGGGTAAGCCGGCAATAAAGGAAATATTGAGGAATGACGTTAAAATTGTTAATAAAGACCATAAGGTATCTGAAAATAAGATTTACGTAAAAGGTGAGCTTAATATTTCAACACTTTACATAGCTGACGATGAGCAGGGAAGCTTCCAGTCCATGGAGCATGAAATTCCATTCTCAAAGCAGATTGATATTGAAGGTGCCGGAGAAAACTCAAGCTGTGTTGTGGATTATAATGTGATTGACTATAGATTTGAGGCTGGAGAAGACAGTGACGGTGAGTTAAGGTACTTAAACGGGGAAGTATCTCTAACAGTAAGCGGCCGGTGCTATGAAAGGAAAAACATGTCGGTTATTTCAGATGCATATACACCACAAACAATTATTGAATTTGACAAAGAGGATTTAGAAGTGGAAGATTCAATAATGGAAAATAAGAGTCAAATAATTTTAAAAGACACGATAACAATAGGTGAGGAAAATCCGGATATATCTGAAGTATTTAATGTTATGTGCAGTCCTTACTTAAGCGAGTTTAGAATATTGGACGATAAAGTAGTTGTTGAAGGTTATATAAAAGTTAATATGCTGTATGTATCCAATAATACTGAAGATCCTGTTTCTTGCTTCCAGCAGGAAATACCGTTTAGACAAAATCTGGATATAAAAGGCATGAAGCCTGATATGAAGTGTAATCTTGATATGGATATAGAACACTATAACTACAGTGTTGTGTCTGTGAGTGAAGTGGAAATAAGAATGGCAATAGGATTAAACATTACAGGGCTAAATAAGCAAACCATTCCGTTTATGGTAGATGTAACGGAGAAGGACATTCCTGAAAACAAAAGCAGCCGAAGGCCTAGCATGACTATCTATTATACTCAGCAGGGCGATAACCTCTGGAAAATTGCAAAAAGATATTTGACAACAATAGATGAAATTAAAAAATTCAACAATATTGGCGATAAGGATACTATACTTCCCGGTCAACAGATATTTATCCCTCAAATGATTGTTTGTAAATAATAAAAAAAATATTTCAATGAGAAAGTGTCTGAATATATTGAATCAGGCACTTTTTGTTGAAATGGAATTGTATTTTGTATATAATATTATTTGTGTGTTAAATCATAAAACAGGAATTTATTCCTTTATTGAGGTAAAAATGGAAAAGATAGAGTGTAAAGCTAGGGCTAAAATAAATTTATCACTTGATGTTCTAAGAAAAAGAGAAGACGGCTATCATGACTTAAAGATGGTTATGCAGACACTTAGGCTTCATGATCTGGTAAGTATTGAAAAGATGGACAGAGGGATAAAAGTTGAATGTGATAGTGCTTATGTACCTGAAGGGGAAGGCAATATTGCATATAAAGCTGCCAAACTCATTATAGATGAATATGGTGTCAAAACCGGTGTATCTATAAAAATTAAAAAAACGATTCCTGTTGCAGCAGGATTGGCAGGCGGCAGTTCTGATGCCGCTGCTGTGCTTAAGGGCATAAACATGTTATATGATTTGGGTGCATCTTTGGATGACCTTGCAAAACTGGGTAAGAAAATAGGTGCAGATGTACCGTATTGCATATATGGAGGCACAATGCTGGCAGAAGGAATTGGTGATGTTTTAACAAAGCTGCCTTCCTTTGGTGATGTGGACATTGTTCTTGTTAAACCGAAAATAGGAGTATCGACAGCTTTTGTATATAATAATTTAAAGCTTGAAAAGATAATGCATAGGCCTGATACGGATCTTATTATTGAAGCAATAAAAAACAAGAATTTAAAGGATGTAGCCGCCAATATGAGGAATGTATTGGAAACGGTAACAGAAGCAAAATATAACATTATATCGGAAATCAAAGCAAAGCTTCTTCAATATGGTGCAATAGGAAGCATGATGAGTGGAAGCGGACCTACAGTTTTTGGGATATTTGAGGACAAGCTGAAGGCACAGAAAGCTTATGAATCCATGAAAAATATGAAGTGGGATTGTTTTCTTACACAAACAATTAATGAGGAGATGCAATAGTATGCAGAGCAAACTATCTAAAATAAATTTAAATAATTATAAACCACTTAGAGATGTTATATTTGATACTTTGAGAGAGGCAATTATAACAGGTGAATTAAAGCCCGGAGAGAGGCTCATGGAAGTCCAACTGGCGGAAAAAATGGGGGTTAGCAGGACTCCGGTAAGGGAGGCAATAAGAAAGCTCGAACTTGAAGGCTGGGTATTGATGACTGCACGAAAAGGGGCAAGCGTTGCAGGTATTTCTATGAAGGATATAATGGATGTCCTGGAGGTAAGAGCTGCATTGGATGGAGAAGCGGCATTTTTAGCAGCTGCCAGAATAACGGAGGATGAAATAAAAGAGCTTAAATCTATAGAAGCTCAGTTCGCAAAATATGTAGAAAAGGGCAATTTTCAGGGCATGATAAAAAAGGATGTTGAGTTTCACGAAGCCATATATAGATCGTCAAGAAATGATAAGCTCATACAAATAGTAAGCAATTTAAGAGAACAGGTTCACAGATTCAGAGTGATGTATACAAAGGATTTTAGTATACCCGGTGATCTGGTTAAGGAACACATCGAGATATTTGAAGCAATAACATTAAGAGAAGCGGAAAAAGCACAAAAGGCAGCATATTTGCATATAGAAAATCAAAAAGAAGCTATAGTAAAATCCATGAAAAACATAAGAGGATGAATAAGGGGTACTTACCCTTGCAAGTATGGGATTGTAAGCTTGGTGACTCGAATACCGGCATAGGGTAAGTTAACCTTTAACAAAAAGTTGTACTTTAAGAAAATGTACTTTAGGTGAAAATCACCCTTTGAAATTAAAAAATTTCGAATCCCATTTGATATATCTGTTTCTTTATTTCCTGAGGATTTATTTCATCGGGATTGTAATCTATTTTAACCATCTGTGACTTTAAGTCTGTGTTAACATTTTTAATTCCTTTTAAATTTTTTAAATCTTCAGTTATTTTACCGCTGCATGCACTGCATGACAATGACGGAACATTAAAATTTACAGTCTCCATTAATAATCTCCTTTAAACATAAAGATTTATAGTGTTATTTTTCTCAACATTAGTTTCCCTTGAAAAAAGAAAAATATTCACATTAAACCGACAGTACAGTTGTTATAATATTTAAAAAAAACTATTTATATGACGATAATTATTATATTATGACAATAATTATGATAATTATGGTTATAACTGGTACCATTATTTCATTGCAGTTGACATTTTTATGTGATAGTATAATATCAAATAAAACAACAATACAACTACAATACAGGGGCCGATTTAGTTATGTGGTATAAGGAGTTTCTAAGCAAGTATAAAGCAGGAATTTCGCATGAATTCCTTTTTTATTTCAATGTGAGGGATACTGTTGACAATTATAGAAAGATTGAGCGGTATCTCTATGAGGAATTTTTAAAGCAAAGAAATTTTGGTATTATCGCATTTTATGATATTTCAAGAGGACTTACATTTTTTAACTCAGGAATGGAAAGGGAATTTAATAAAATTACTTCAAACGAGGTGGCTGGTCAATATAGATTAATGCCGTCAAAGTTGTTTCCCTATATAGATATGGCACTAAAGAATACTAAGATGGCCATTTTTATTGATCATGTCGAAAAGATTATACCGTCTGGAGATATAGGCAGCTTATCCTTTGAAGAACGTTCGGCATTAATATGGATTAGTGGCTGGTCGGTGGACTCTAAAATTTCCAGCGTGGGTTCTTCAATATTTATGATGGCAGATAATCTTGCAGATGTGAGCAAAGAAATATTCAAGTCTTCATACAGGGTTGAGCCTATTATTGTTGAGCTTCCGGGAGAGCAGGAGAGAAAGGAATATATAGAGTACCTTCTGAAAGATAATGATGTTAAATGCGATGTCACAATAGATGAATTTGCAAAGCTTTCATCAGGATTAAATAAAAAGTCCATTAAGGATATAAAACTTAAGGCGGAGGCAGAGGATGTACCTATAAGCTTTGAATTTATCAAGGAAAAGAAGCATTCTGTTCTGAAAAAGGAATATGGTGATGTATTGGAATTCATATATCCTGAGATAGGCTTTGAAGATATTGGAGGAATGGAAAAAGCCAAAAATTATTTGTTGAAAAATATTATCAATCCCATTAAGAAGGGGGACTTAAGAAGGGTACCCATGGGAATACTCTTATGTGGTCCTTCGGGTACGGGAAAGACTCTTCTTGTAAATGCACTGGCCAAGGCAAGCGGTTTTAATTGTGTTAAAATTGATATGTCAAGAATTTTGGGCCAATATGTGGGTGAGAGCGAAAAGAACTTTAAAAAGAGCCTTCTTGGAGCACAGTCCCAGCAGCCGGTTATAGTATTTGTGGATGAAATTGATACTGCATTTCGAAGAGGCGATAATGAAGAAAATGGTGTAAGCAGAAATATATTTAGTGAATTTTTGCAGTTCACCAGTAATACAAATAATAGAGGAAAAGTAATATTTATTGCTGCTACCAACAGGCCTGACCTTTTAGATGCCGCACTTAAAAGAGCGGGCAGATTTGATAAAAAGATTCCTATTCTCTTGCCAGAAGAGGATGAACGGGCTGAAATTTTTAGGATAATGATGATGAAGTACAAGTTCGAAACGGACATCGAGGACTTTGCTCCGTTTGCGAAAAAGGCAGAGAATTATACGGGGGCTGAAATAGAAGCAGTAGTGAGAAAGGCTTATGAGCTGGCAAATGAAGAAGAAAAAGAAGTTGCAGTAATAACAAGCGATATACTGTTTGAAGCTTTAGAAAGATGCAGACCGAGTACACAACAGGTTGAATTTATGACGCTTTTGGCTATCAAGGAGTGCGATGACAAAGATCTTTTAAGTGAAAAATACAGAGATATGTTAAACAACAAAGATGCCATTGATGAAGGTATTGCATTTGGTATGATGAAATAACAAATTAAAAGCGATAATATATCAAAATTTTTTATAAATTATCAAACAAATTGCAATAAATATCGTAATTTTAATTAGGGTTTACAATCGATATAATTTGTTATAAATTAATATTATATAAGAATTTTAAGGAGGCAAATATATATGGGATTTTTCAGTAGGCTTGGGACTATGATTAGAGGTTTTTTTGGGATGTTTGTCGGGAACTTGGAAGAAAAAAATCCGGAACTACTGTTTGAAGATATAAAGAATCAAGTAGAAAAGGCAAGAAAAGAAGCTGAACACCAGATAGTTGAAATACAGACTAATGCAGAACTTATAAAAATTGAAATGAAAAACGCTGAGAAAAACCTTAATGCTGTTAAGGCAAGGGTAGAGGCAGCCCAAAGGCAAGGGGATATGGACATTTTAGTTGAGCTTCTTGTTCAGGAGGAAGAGCTTCAGACTACTTATGAAACACATAAGGCTACCTATGATAATGCTATGGTTGAAGTAGCACGTATAAGGGAAGATTTCAAGATATTCGAGTCGGAAATGAATGCGAAACTCAATGAACTCAAGACATTGAAGTCACAGGCTAAAATGGCTGCTTTGCGTGAAAATATCAATTCGGTTAATGCTAAATATTCTTCAAAAAATAATAGAGTAGGAAGCATTAATGACAGTATGGAAAGAGCAAGAGAAATTGTAAATAAAAAGACTGCTAGGGCTAATGCTATAGAATCTTTAAATGCAGACAATACTGAAATGAAGTTAAAAAGATTGGATATGAATTCTGCAAGGGAAAGAGCAAGAGCAAGAGCAGAAGCTATGCTTGCGGGAGATCAAGGATTTGAAGTAAAGGAAAAGAAGGAAAATAAAACATCCAATTAAATCATGATATTGAATTATGCAGACAATAAGTTCAAATGTTATATTTTTCGTGATAGGAGAATAAGCATAAAATTATTATGAAACGTAAGCTATTTATCAAGGCGTTGTTAAATTTTAGAAATATAGGTATTCCTGCCCTGCTCGCAGCTGCCACAATAGTTGTCGGGCTAGATATGGATGGCTTGAATAACAGTGGTATTGTTTTGCCTGCCGGATTGGGTGTTTCTGCAGTAGTTTATATTGCATTGGTGTTGCAGAGTTTAAACAGTAAAACATTCATCGATAAGGTTAGTGATAAGGAGAAGAGAAAGCTCCTTAAAGAATTGAACCAGAAGTGCATTCAGCTGGCATATGAAGCAAAGAGGTACATTAACTCTGCCTATTATGTAAGGCTAAAAAAGGTTATGGACCAGAGAACTGACATTCTTAATTCGTATTTCAACGGAGAAAAGAGTTATCTTAAGGGCAAGATTGTAGAGCAAACATTAAACCTATTGTTATCATATTTAAAGCTTTTGATAAATTTTGCAAAAAGGAGCAGAGAGCTCTCAAATATTGATATATCCGATATAGCTAACAGGATTAATGCGAACAACCGCAAACTCAGCTTTAATGCAAATCCAAGTGCTGCAGAAGATATAAAACGAGCAATAGAAATGGATGAAAAAATAATTCAAAGAATAAAAAACGAAAAGATGGAATTGGAGAAAATTAGTGCTAAGCTTGATTATATGGAAAGCATGATTGCGATGTACAGGCAGCAGATAATATCCAGCTTAGAGTCTGAAGAAATGATTGAGAGGATTGAAACGGTCATAAATGAGGCAGATGCTCTTGATACTGTACTCGAGGAGAGAAATAAGAAAAGATTTAATGCATAAGTATAAAAAAATATGGGCCAAAATGGCCCATTTATATTATTTAACGAATAATTGGGAATTTATTTCCCTTATCCAACATGTTTAAGTATTGACGGCAATATGGAGTTTGTCAATGTCGTTTGTTTTTTTGTGAAGTACAAGGTCTTCTTCCTGTGAGTCTGCCTGTAATCTGTAATGGATGCTGTTAAGTATGAAAATTTCTTTGCCGTCAACCATATACTTATCAGATACTCTAAATAGCATATCACATCCATAAGACTTTCTTAATACCAAATCGCCAATCTTTATTCCAGCCATAAGAATCACTTATTATAAAAAGTATTTACAATAATATAATATGGTTAATTTGCTTATATTGTGAAAACATATTGAAATGATTAAATTTATAAAGGTATAATTATATAACAATATTAAAATTCATTAAAATAAATATAAACGGAGGTAAGGTTTATGTTAACTGACATTGAAATAGCACAGCAATGCTCCATGCTGCCTATAACAAAGATTGCTGAAGAAATAGGATTAACAGCTGAAGAAATTGAGCTGTATGGTAAATATAAAGCTAAAATAACTGAAAATGTATGGGAAAGACTTAAAGATAAAAAAGATGGAAAGCTTGTGCTGGTAACTGCTATTAATCCTACTCCGGCAGGTGAAGGAAAAACCACAACAACAGTTGGGCTCGGGCAAGCTATGAAAAAGATAGGTAAGAAGGCAATAATTGCACTGAGAGAACCGTCTCTAGGACCGGTTATGGGTGTAAAAGGCGGAGCAGCAGGAGGGGGTTATTCACAGGTAGTACCAATGGAAGATATAAACCTTCATTTTACAGGCGATATGCATGCTATTACAACTGCAAACAATCTTTTATCAGCTGCAATAGACAATCACATACATCAAGGCAATTCCCTTGGAATAGATATAAGGCAAATCGTTTGGAAGAGAGCTCTGGATATGAATGACAGGGCACTTAGGGATGTTGTGGTAGGACTTGGAGGTAAGGCCAATGGCTACCCAAGGGAAGACGGCTTTGTAATAACTGTTGCATCTGAGATAATGGCAATACTGTGCCTTGCTTCCGATCTAATGGATTTGAAGAAACGTCTTGGAAGAATTATTATAGGCTATAACTACGGCGGACAGCCTGTAACAGCAAAAGATCTAAAAGTAGACGGTGCAATGACTCTTCTCTTGAAGGATGCTATAAAGCCCAATCTGGTACAGACATTGGAAAATACACCGTGTCTTATGCATGGAGGACCGTTTGCCAATATTGCACATGGGTGTAATAGTGTTATGGCAACGAAGCTGGCATTGAAGCTTGGAGACTATGTTATAACCGAAGCCGGATTTGGTGCCGATTTGGGTGCTGAAAAGTTTCTTGACATAAAGTGCAGATATGCAGGTTTAAAGCCTGATGCGGTTGTTTTGGTTGCTACCATAAGAGCATTGAAGTACAACGGTGGTGTAAATAAGGATCAACTCAAGGAAGAAAATATTGAAGCACTTGAAAAAGGATTTGTTAACCTGGAAAAACATATTGAAAATATTAGAAAGTTTAATGTGCCTGTTATGGTAGCCATTAACCATTTTGATACCGATTCTGAAAGGGAAGTTGAGTTTGTAAGGAGTCAATGCCTCAAGTTAGGTGTTGAGGTTGCTTTTTCTCAGGTGTTTTCAAAAGGCGGCGAAGGCGGTGTGGAGATGGCTGAAAAGCTGGTTAAAATGATAGATAGCACCACATCAAATTTTAAACCCTTATACGACGAAAATCTCCCAATAAAGGAAAAAATGGATATAATCGTTAAAGAAATATATGGAGGAGAGGGAGTTGTTTATACCCAGGCGGCGGAAAAGTCAATAAAAAATATAGAGAAAATGGGTCTTGATAAACTTCCCATATGTGTTGCAAAAACACAATATTCATTATCGGATAACCCTGCCCTTTTAGGAAGGCCTCAAGGATTTGACATAACAGTCAGAGAAGTAAGGATATCTGCAGGAGCCGGATTTATTGTCGCCATTACCGGGGAAATAATGACTATGCCGGGGCTTCCCAAATTGCCTGCAGCTGAGAAGATTGATATAGATGAAAGCGGTAAAATAATCGGTCTTTTCTAATAAATTATCCTGTACCATATTAAATAAGTTATTACTTATAAAGAATAACTTCCTCTCGCAGGTGTGAGTTCGCAATATTGAATTCACAGCATACAGAGGAAGTTATTTCTTTAACATGCATAAATAAGGTATGGTTGATTATATAAAAAAATTAATAGAATGAATCGAATTTATCAATAAACTTTTTATGATATTCCATTTCATCAATAACTTCTTGCAGCTTTGAAAGATAGCTTTTTTCAGACCAGCTGCGTTTACTGTTGTAGTATTTATTTGCGACCCTCCAGAATTTTTGCGGAAACTGCAAAATTATTTTTAAAACTTCGAATTCAGATTTACTTAAATCATTTACTGAGCGATATTTATCCAGTATGATTTTAGCTTCATCATGATTCCATTTGCATTTTCGCATTTTTCTTCTTAAAAAATTGGCAAGATCATATATGCAAAGTTCAAAACAGCAGTAATCAAAGTTTATTGCATATGTTTTATTTTCACTGCAGATTATATTGTGGTATGTAAAGTCATGATGGCAGAGGGAGCCTTCGTTTCTTGCTTTTTCGACCAATTCATTGTATTTGGAAGACTGAATTTGCTCTAAGCCGCTTTGACCTAAACTGAAGAAAAAGTCAAAGTGCTTTAGGTACAGATAGTCAAATTTGCTGCCCTCCTTTTTTGCAATATTTCGGAGCCTCTTTATATCATCGAGGCGTTTTTTAAAATAAACAGGAAGCTTGCCAAGCTCATCTCTCGGTGTACAGTTCGGAGGTTTGGAAAAACCTTTTGAAGCTTTATGCATTGAAGCTAATAATATAGCAGCATTAGCTACATCCCTCGAATCATCAAAATTACATTCCCTGCCATCAAATAAGTCGGTTATAGTGTAGACATTATTATCAAATATGAAGTAAGGTAAATTATTTATTGTGCAAACATACCTGTCAAGGTTTGTAAAGTTGTTGTTGTACAGATACTCTTTTGCAGCATGAATGAAAATAATCCTTTCCGGGGGTAGTTTTGTTTTTTTTATTAGTTTTTTGCCCTTTGATGTATTTAATATATGAGCATCTCTTAAAGGTGCTATATTTTTAACTGTAAGTTTGTAATTAGAAGCTATTTCCTTTTCTATCTCAGTATCAAGCATTTTGTTTACAGCCTCCTTGGAAAAGATTATTGCTTAAAATATAAGCGGTTCTAGCAGTTATGCATTAAGTTGCCGGTTTGACAGTCAAAAAAATGGCAATTTTTTGGACTATCATCTAAAGTATATGCATAAAGAAACAGAGGTAGAATGGATTTTTATAATTTTTTCAAGAAGGATAAATAAAATTTCAGGAAATACGTATTCGGAGTTTTGAAACTTTAGAAAAGATTACTGAAAATAGATAAGCAGAATAAACCGTCAGTATGGCCATAAGAGGAAAGGCATACCTGTCAAATGTCATATAATAGCAATGTGCAATATTAAAATAGATTATAATTGATGCGGGTAAAATATGATAACGTAAATTTTTAAACATGCAATAAATTAAAACTGGTATACCTAATAGAAGGATGTAGTGCATGCCTAGAACTGTGATGCTGCCGATGCCGAAAAAGTGCTTCCAATAGAAGGCACTGTACCAAAAATAAATTGTTTTCTTTACGGTATACCAGTTCAAATATCCCCAGAAATCTTTTTTAAACTCGGATTTCATTCGTGTTTTTGCCACGTTAACTTCTATTTTATTAGTTTCGAATGCATTTTTGCCAAGTTTATAATAAACGGTGTTTTCCGGGGTTTGCTTGTAATCTACATATGTACCTTGAAGCATGGGATTTCCGCTTGCAGCAGACAGTGGTATAAATTCTCCGTACTCCTTATAATTTCTTATCCACCAGGGAGCCATGATAATAATAAAGACTAACGAAAAAGCTATAAATGGAGCTATAAGATCCGTATACTTTATTTTTCTTAAAAGGCAGTATAATAGCAGAAATGCAGGAAATAGAGCTATAGTTGGCCTGCATAATACTGCCGCTGTATATAATAGCCCTAAAATTGCAAATTTAATCTTGCTGGGTGATTCAACAAACACAAGTGAGAGATAAATAATATATATCAATAAAAACGTAAAAAGTGTTTCAGTAAGGAAATAACCTGGAGTAACTATGTTCGGTATATAAAAAGCATAAAAAATTGCTGCGGTATAAGCAGTTTTTATGTTAAAAAGTTTCTTGGCAATAAGGAAAACTATTAGTATGGAAGCACAGCTAATGATTGCTTGAACAACTCTTACTGCCTGAAGCCCTAATATGTCAAAACCGAAGATTTTGAAAAAGACAGCAAGAAAAAGGGGATAAAGGGGCATCACAAATACTGTTGGCTCATTGTAATTGTGAAATGTAAAAATACCTGTTTTTATAAAAGATACAGCACTTTTTATATAATTTAAATCGTCACTTGATAAATTTAAACGGTTTTTATAAATAAATATAAGAAAAAGTTTTAATATAAATGATACAAATATGATAAGCAGCAGCCACATCCAATGCTTAGAAAATAATTTATCTGCCTTCATTAGCAATACCCCATTAGTCATTTGAAAGAATAACTTCCCCCAATAAAGGGAAGCAACTCTTTAATCATTCCTTAGTCACTATATAGGGTTTGATGAATTTAGAAAAATTATTCAAGCCATATACAAATTTGTTGGTGTGTAAGGAATATTATCTGCTATTACACGGTTGCGGATATAAATGTCATTCTGAAATACATGTTGAAGTCTTGAATTAAGCTCGTTGTCAATAAGATCAAAATTAAATGTTTTATCCAGGATGTTTTTAATAAATTTAAGCTTAAAATCAGAGAGAGAAAAATAGGTGTCAGTTGGAATTTTTCCATTGAATACCTGTTCCTGACATATTTCCAGGAAATATACTGCTTCTCTTAAAATGGTTATGCTTAAGTTATCCATATCGACCATCCTTTTATAATTTATGTTAAAGAAAAACTTTTAATTGACTTCGATAAATTGTTGATTTGCCTATGAATAGGTCTGTCTTTAACATATTTATCATTTGTACAGTATACTGCATTATAAAAATTAATTATTATTTAGCCAATCCTTAATTCATAGACTATGTTAATATACATTTTATAACATGTCAACATGTGGAAATGTAATACATGTATATAATCATATAAATCAAAATTAACAAAAATAGAAAGATATTAAAAATAAAGTACCTTTAAAACTACTAGAAGAAGCAAACCGGGTATACCAAGAAACCCCACAAGTAAAGCAGAAAAAATATTTAAAGGTATAAAAAAACCGAAAGTCTTTCCCACAAAATTAACGACAATAAGTAATATTGCTCCTATTATACAATTGTATAGCAGCTTTAAAATTATTTTTAATGGAACTAAAAAAAGCCTTCCTATAAAAAATAAAAATATTATACCTACTATATAAGCTAAAATTATTTCGTAACTTAACGGCAAAGAAGGCACCTCCCGCATCCCATATGGATGTTGTCCACTGATACTATTTTATTCCGGGAATAAAAAAATATGCTACATAAATGAAAAGTATTATTAATTTTAATTCGGTAGGATAAAAGAAGGGTTTGAAAGAATTTGAGAAAAAAGGTAGTACAGTCAACATCCTAAATTGGAGGATAAATTAATTACAAAAGCGTATATATTTTTTGGGATGTTGACTGAGTATAAATTGCATTAAGGGGCTTAGCAGTCGCTATAAATGCAATTTATTAAAGCAAATAAAATGATTTTAAAACTAGTGCAAAGTTTGTCGGGTTAGTGCATACTGCTGTATCGAAAGTTAAATGATTATTGCAAATTTAAAGTCTCTAAAAAGGTAAATCAAAGTCCTCAGATACGGAATAGAAGCTGTCAACATTGTTTAACTGATCCGAAGGATTATCATAAACGGTACTAACAATTGTATTTGAATCTTTTTTGCTGTCTGCAAAAAATACTTCGTCTGCTACTACTTCAGTGATGTAATGCCTTTTCCCGTCAGCATCGTCCCATGTCCTTGTCTGCAATCTTCCTATTAAAGCAACTTGTTGTCCCTTTTTGAAATAATTATTACAAAACTCAGCTGTTTTTTCCCAGCACACTATTGGGAAAAAGTCAGCATGCTGTTCTTCTCCTTGCCTTACAAACCTTCTGTTTACAGCAAGTTTGAAGTTGCAAACGGATTTGTTTGATGGAGTGAATCTCATCTCCGGGTCATTTGTCAATCTGCCTAAAAGCACTACTTTGTTCATAAAACCAACCTACTTTCGTAAATATTACATTTTTATTATACCAAACACGTGTTCGGTTGTCAAATAAAAAATATAAAGTTATAAAAAAACATAGTACCTTTAAGGTTAAAATACCCAAAAGGTACTATGTTTCCCAATAAAGTTAATATATTAATATTGTTAATCTTCAGTGAATATAAATATTGTACTAATATTTGCCAAACTCAGTGTCATTTAATGTAATTTTTGTTTTTGCACCGGAGTCTGAGGCTTTGCTTTTAGAATGATTTTGTGTTCTGCCTTTTACTGCTTTTTTTGATGAATTATTATCTGAAAATTCAAGAGTATCATGATTTCGATTAAAAATGTCACTAGAATAATTTTCTACTTTAATCAATTTAAATTTTTCCACCATTTCCTTAAGAGATTCAGCCTGGCTTGATAATTCCTCACTTGCTGCTGCACTTTCTTCAGAGGTAGCTGAATTAATCTGTATAACCTTAGATACTTGCGATATGCCGTTATTAATCTGTGTGATAGCTGTAGCTTGGTCATTTGAGGCTTTAGCAATTTGGCCCACCAGATCGGTAGCTTTGGTTACACCTTCTACTATATTATTTAATGCATCGGCAGTAGCATTTGCAATTTTAGAGCCATCTTCAACTCTTTTAATAGTTCCTTCAATAAGAACGGTTGTTTCTTTTGCTGCATTTGCAGATCTTCCGGCTAAGTTTCTAACCTCTTCGGCTACTACGGCAAAACCTTTTCCGTGTTGTCCTGCCCTTGCAGCCTCTACGGCTGCATTTAATGCAAGTATATTAGTCTGAAATGCAATTTCATCAATTACTTTAATAATTTTTGAAATGTTACTGGATGCTTCATTGATACCATTCATAGCTTGGACCATTTCTCTCATTTGGTTATTTCCCTTGATTGCATTTTCTTTTACTACCAATGCCAACTCACTTGCTTCATTTGCATTTACTGCATTTTGTTTTGTCTGGGATGATATTTCTTCTAGAGAAGCGGTAAGCTCCTGAATAGAGCTGGCTTGTTCAGTAGAGCCCTGGGACAATGACTGTGCAGAGTCGGACACTTGTTTTGAACCGGATGATACCTGTTTTGCAGCGACATTTATTTCATTTAAAACATTGTTTAAAGTAAGCTGAACATAATTTATTGCACTGACAAGTTCATTGAATGAACCTTTGTAGTTTCCGGAAATTTCATGGGTATAGTCATTTTGAGCCATTTTTGTAAGGACATCAAGAGAAGCATTAATAGGATTTGCAATAGCGTCAAGGGTATTGTTAACACCCATAATTATGCTTTTATATCCGCCTTCAAACTTTGATATATCGCCGCGAACTTCAAGATTGCCATTTGAAGCTTCATTTGTTATATGTTCAACTTCATTCATAAGATCCTGTATTGTTTGCATCATATCTCTGAAAGACGGCACAAGTTTATCGTTATCAGATCGTTTTCCAACCGTTGTTAATTCATCAAGCCTGCTTATGTCTCCTTTTGATACGCGAATAGCAATATCCTGTAAACTTAAAAGACGGGTTTTCACCATGCTTATTTTGTCGGATAGATCCTTAAGCATACCTTGATAATTACCGGTCATTTCAATGGAATAATCATTTACAGCCATGCTGCTTAAAACTTTTGTTGCTTCGTTTATTGGCTCGATAACAGCATCTAATGTATTGTTTATGCCCTTAACAATTTCTGCATACCCTCCCTGGAGCTTATGGACATTGCCTCTAACAGACAATTCACCTTTAGAAGCTGCAGTAGATAGGATACTAGTTTCATTTATAAGATCTTTTAAGCTATGTACAACCTGCTTCATACTTGCTGCAAGAATATCCTTTTCCGATCTCTCGTTTATTACTATGTCAAGATTTCCTGAAGCTATTTTACGTGCATTATCGGACTGTTCTTTTGTGTTTTCTATAATATTGGAGAAGGAAGCCATAAGGGTTCCGATTTCATCCTTGCTGTCAGATTCTATGGAAATATCGGTATCACCTACAGCCAATCTATCAGAAATATGTACAAGTTTTTGAATAGGTTTAGTCACAAGGAGCCATGAAATAATCATACTTGCAGCGATTCCAAGCAGTATAAAAAATACTGTTATTGCTGCAACCTTTGCTTTTAAACTATTTAGACCTGTATAGAACTCATCCCTTGAAACGGTTAAACCTATTGACCACTCTGAGTTTGGTATAGGTGCAAAAGACATAAATTTATTAACACCACCGTAAGAATATTCACCGAAACCTTTTTCACCGTTAACCATTTTTCTTTCAATGTCTGCAAGAGGTTGAAGATCCGGATCTTTCTTTGCATTTTCGAAAATATTATCCTGACTTTCTACAAGCTCTTTTTTAGGATGGGCTATTGTTGTGCCCTGTTTGTTTATTACAAATGAGTAACCTTCGCTTCCCATTTTGATCCCATCTATTATTTTACTAAATACTGTGTTTTCATGGGTTGCAACAAGTACGCCAACAATTTTGCCGTTTACATCCTTTATAGGTGAAGCTATAACAATAACCATCTTATTATCAATTTTACTCTGTAATGGATCTGTAATATTTGTTATACCTTGTAAAGCCTGCTTCATATAGTTCATATCTGATAGATCGGGAGTACTTCCATCTGTGAAGTTGCCTTTTCCGGTTAAATCGGTTACACCCATTCTTATGCAGCCTAGTTTTTTTGCTTCCTCTATGAGTATATCTTTTTGAACTGCCCAATTCATGGATTTTATTTCAGTCTGGTATGTAATGCTTTCAATATCTTTTAATAATGTCTTAACCTCAGATGCTACAATTTCCGCTCCATATGATGCAATATTCATAAGACTGGTTTCTAAAGTATGGTGCAGGCTTTGTGAAGAACTTGAATACGATAAAAGTCCAATAGTGATAAAAGTAACTAGCATAATAAACGTTACTGCAATAGTAATTTTTTTCCCTATTTTCATATTCTTAATAAATGACATAAAATTTGCCTCCTGTATTGTAAAATTATTTATAGCATAAATATCTTTACGAATTTATATCGTACAAATAATTGCTAAACTAAATAGAAAGTTTCCAATTCTTTTCTAATTTTTTCATTGCTACTTATTCTCATAGCTTTAAGACTCAAATTTCCTATTGGATAATCTCTTATATTTATTTATAAATTTTCTTGAGTTGTTTAATATGTCCGTCTATAATTTAAATTGGGAAATATAGTGCATGGGTTAAAATTCAGATGAATGGTGAGAGCGATTATGGAAAAAATTATTAAAATTATTGAAAACGAAGGCCCTTTAACAGGAAAGGAATTGAGGGAAAAAACCGGCATTGATGAATTGTCTTTGTGGCGGGCTTGTTATAAATGCGATGATATTGTTACAGAAGTATTTGGAAGAAAATATTTGAGGCTTGATAAAAAGATTGAAGGCTATGCCAGGCTTTCACCTTCAATAATGAGAGAATTTCTTACTTATACGGTAATAGGACTTCGTAAGGATGTCGCTGAAATTCATCGTAAAGCCCAGGAGCTTTATGATAGGGTAAAACTCATAAGCAAAAAAAAATATGAGCTGGCTTATAATACTGTATCAAAGGTTATTGAACCTTTGGAAGACTCTGATAATCTCAAAAAGAATGTTTGCTTTATAATCGCAGGTGATGTGGTTTATGATATGGCCCATTCTGAACTTAGGCCGGAATCATCAACAGGGAAGTTGGTTAAAGGATCAGACCTTGACATAATAATAATTTCAAGAGGCTTATCTGAAGCTCAGATGGAAGTAATTGACCTTTTGATTTATAAGGAAAAAGCCTTTCTTCTGAAAAGCCCGGAATATATGGAAGAAATCGATTATGTTATAAAAGACATATCTAAAGCATACAAACAAATGGAGTTTAATGATTTTAAGTCAATGGTAGCTTCAAAGATACTTCACGAAGGAGTTTTTCTCTACGGCAGTGACGAAATTTTCAAATCAATAAAAAATGCACTTATAGAAAAAAAAGTACATGAAAAACTCACAAATCTTGAAAAACAGGCAATTGCAAACAGTAAAGAAGCTTTCAAATATTTGCTTGAAAATAAAAATGAACCACTTGAAAAAGAGTTCACAAAATACTTTTATACAACAGAGGAATATGAAGAAATATTTTAACCTGAGAATGAAATTAGGTATTGGATTAAATAAAATATTGTATTTTAAATTGGCATATAATAAAATTGATTTTGTTAATAAATTCATATTTAAAAGTTATATAGGCTCAATATATTTTTGGACTTTGAAGGAGAATGTTTTTTATGTTAAAAGTGGAAGATTTACTTAATCTGTCGGAAACAATTGCAAAGGATATTTTTAATGGAGTTGAATATCCATGGGAAGTTTTGCCTAAAATAGGTGAATTTATAATAGAACTGGGGAAAAGTTTATCTCCTGATGAGTTTGATAAAATAGCAGAGGATGTTTGGGTATCAAAAGATGCAAAAATAGCACCAAGTGCTTTTATTAACGGGCCGGCAATAATATGTAAGGGAGCTGAAATCAGGCATTGTGCATTTATCAGAGGAAATGCCATTGTGGGAGAGAACGCAGTTGTAGGAAATTCTACTGAACTAAAAAATGTAATTCTTTTTAATAAAGTACAGGTTCCTCATTACAATTATGTAGGTGATTCAATTTTAGGCTATAAAGCTCATACAGGAGCCGGTGCAATTACATCTAATGTAAAATCAAACAAGACATTGGTCACAATATCAACGGCGGATGGCAAAATTGAAACAGGATTAAAGAAATTCGGTGCAATTATTGGGGACAATGTAGAAGTTGGGTGTAATACTGTTATGAATCCCGGCACTGTTTTAGGAAGAAATTGTATTGTTTATCCGCTATCTATGGTTAGAGGGTATGTTCCCGAAAACTCAATATATAAAAAGCAAGGAGAAGTTGTAAAAATAAATTCATAAAAGCAATGCATTATTTCTGCGAGACTTAAGCTTTAGATATTACTTATTTAGCTATTTGTCTGTCTAAATTTCTGATATCATTATAGTATACTTCATTAAATACATTATTAATCTTACATTTAGCAGAAAATGAATGTAAAAGATTAATTGTATTTAATATAAAAATTTGGAGGAAGAACTTTGGGAAGCAGCATGAAAAGAATAAGTGAAATTTTTAGTGACTATAAATCAGAGGGCAATATAGGGACAGCAATTGTAGAAGCTGCCGTCTTGAAGAAAAAAAGCAAGATAATGGAGATTAAACTCTCTTCTGATAAATATATAGATGTAAAAGAGATTGAAAGATTTAATGCATTTATTAAGAAAAGGTTTTTTTTAAATGATTCCGAAACTAGCGTAGAATATGTTTCGGGAACAAATAAAAAGCCTATTGAGATGGAATTAAGGAATATAGTACTTTCAATTTCAAACAAACACCCGGTTTTAAAAGGAATTATAAAGGATACTGAATTTGAAGTAAAAAATGATACAATAAATTTCAATTTTAATATTGCTGTGTCTGACCTTTTAAAATCTATGGGATGTGATAAAAAAATCAGTAGGGCTATAAAAAGCCTGTATGGCACGGAATATAAAATAAATTTTGTTGATAAAGTAAGCAGTGAAGAACTAAAAAAGGTTAAAGAGGATATGCATGAGAAGGACATGCTTTTAAAGGAACAGGAAAATGCCGCACCTAGCAATAATGAACAGCAATTACCTAAAGAGCCTTCACAAACAAATCAGGAAAAAAGCAAAGAAAACGACGAAAAGAAAGAAAACACACCTCTAATATTAGGAAGAAATGACAAAATAAAAGAGCCTGTAATTAAAATTACCGAAATTGTACCTGAAGAGGGAAGGGTAGCCATATCAGGTGAAATATCAAATATTGATTCAAAGGAATTAAGAAGCGGAAAAACATTAGTTTCTTTTGACTTATATGACGGTTCTACCTCCATAACTTGTAAGGCATTCATAAAGCAGGGTGAAGAAGGAGAGGTTTTATCCAGACTCAAAAAGGCCAAGGGAGTTAAACTTGCCGGAAATGCAAGTCATAGTACATTTTCCGGAGAGATTGAGTTTATTGCCAATACCATAATAGAAACCGACGGTTTAAAGAAGGCTAAGAGAGAGGATAATGCTAAGGTTAAGAGAGTAGAACTGCACATGCATACACAGATGAGTCAAATGGACGGTATGGCAAGTGCGAGCAGTTTAATTAAAAGGGCAATGAGTTGGGGAATGAAATCAATTGCTATCACTGACCATGGAGTGGTGCAATCCTTTCCTGAAGCACATAAACTTTTAGGAAGGAATAATCCCGATATGAAGGTTATATACGGGGTAGAGGCCTATTTGGCACCGGATAAAAAGCCTTGTGTTACAAACCCTAAAGGACAGAGCATAGATGATACATATTGTGTACTTGACCTTGAGACTACCGGTTTTTCACCAAAAACAGAAAAAATAACCGAAATAGGTATCATGAAGCTTAAGGATGGAAAGGTAATTGATGAATTCAGTTGCTTTGTTAATCCGGAAAAGCCTATACCTGCTAGGGTCGTAGAGGTTACCGGTATAACCGATTACATGGTTCAGGATGCAGAAACGATAGATAAGATTTTTCCAAAAATTTTGGAATTTATTAAAGGAAGCATTTTGGTAGCTCATAATGCTGATTTTGACATTGGATTCTTGAAGTATAATGCCAATGTTTTGGGCTATGATTTCGATTTTACATATGTGGATACTTTATCCTTAGCCAGAGACCTGTTTCCTGATTATAAAACATATAAATTAGGAAGAATTGCAAAGAACCTGGGTATAAAGGTTGAGGTTGCTCACAGAGCTTTAGATGATGTGGATACTACCGTTAAGGTATTTAATGTAATGCTTGAGAAACTGAAGGAAAGAGGAGTTAAAACTCTTGAAGATATAGATGCATATAGCTCTGACGAAAAATCAAAGAAAGATGAGTATAAAAAAGTTAAAACATATCATGCTATAATTCTCGCAAAGGATTATGTGGGATTGAAGAATTTGTATAGGTTGGTATCTTTTTCTCATTTGGATTACTTTTATAAAAAACCGCGAATATTAAAGAGCCTGTACAAAAAATATTCGGAAGGTCTAATTTTGGGAAGTGCCTGCAGTGAAGGTGAGCTTTATCAGGCAATATTGCTTGGAAAATCAGATGAAGAAATTGAATCTATTGCCCAGGATTATGATTATCTGGAAATCCAGCCCATAGATAATAATGAGTATTTGGTAAGAAAAGAAGAGGTTCCTGACAAGGAATACCTAAAGGAAATCAACAGAAAAATTGTGGCTCTCGGTGAAAAATTAAACAAGCCTGTAGTAGCTACCGGTGATGTTCACTTTTTAGATCCTGAAGACGAGATATACAGACGCATAATTGAGGCTTGTCAGGGCTATGAGGATGCAGATAAACAGGCTCCATTATATTTAAGAACTACAGAAGAAATGCTGGAAGAGTTTTCTTATTTGGGAGAAGAAAAGGCCTATGAGGTAGTAGTTACAAACACCAATAAGATAGCTGATATGTGCGAGCAGATAAGCCCTATTTCCCCTGAGAAATGTCCTCCGCATATTGAGGGCTGCGAGCAGACTATAAAGGATATTACATATGGGAAAGCTCATGAGCTGTATGGAGATCCGTTGCCTGAAATTGTTCAGGTAAGGCTTGATAGAGAACTGGATTCTATCATAAAAAATGGATTCTCGGTTATGTATATAATCGCACAAAAACTGGTGTGGAAATCAAATGAGGATGGCTATCTGGTTGGTTCAAGAGGTTCTGTCGGGTCTTCAGTAGTAGCATATATGACCGGTATTACGGAAGTAAATGCATTGCCGCCCCATTATAGATGCCCAAACTGCAAATATTCCGACTTCACGGATTACGGTTATAAAAACGGTTTCGACTTACCGGACAAGCCTTGCCCGGTTTGCGGAGAGAAGCTTGCCAAGGATGGAATAGATATACCTTTTGAAACATTTTTAGGTTTTGATGGAGATAAAGAGCCTGATATAGACTTGAACTTTTCAGGAGAATATCAGGCAAGAGCCCATAAATATACGGAAGTAATATTTGGAAAGGGTACAACTTTTAAAGCCGGTACCGTAGGTACTGTTGCGGATAAAACAGCCTATGGCTTTGTTAAGAAGTATTTTGAGGAACGAAATATCCATGTGAATAGGGCTGAAATCGAGAGAATTGCAAAAGGCTGTACGGGCATAAAAAGAACAACAGGACAGCACCCGGGAGGAATTATAGTTGTGCCTAAAGGGAGAGAAATATATGAGTTCTGCCCGGTGCAGCATCCCGCAGATGATCCCGATTCAGATATTATTACAACACATTTTGACTATCACTCGATAGACCAGAATCTACTAAAACTTGATATACTTGGGCATGATGATCCGACAATGATAAGGATGCTTCAGGATATTACCGGTGTGGATCCTAAAACAATACCTATGGATGATAAGAAGACCATGTCATTATTTTCATCTACGGAGGCTTTGGGTGTAACTCCCGAACAGATAAATTCCAAGGTAGGAACTTTTGGAGTTCCTGAGTTTGGTACCAAGTTTGTAAGAGGAATGCTTTTAGATACATTACCCAAGCAATTTGCAGACCTTATTTGCATATCGGGTCTTTCTCACGGTACCGATGTGTGGCTGGGAAATGCCAAGGACTTGATTGATTCCGGTACAGTTACATTAAGTGAGGCAGTGTGTACGAGAGATGATATTATGGTTTACCTCATGAAAAAAGGATTACCGCCAAGTGCTGCCTTCAAAATAATGGAAACTGTTCGAAAAGGAAAGGCATTGAAGGATCCAAAGTGGCCTGAATATGAGAAGTTAATGAGAGAGCATGAAGTTCCTGAATGGTATATAGAATCCTGTAAAAAAATTAAGTATATGTTCCCTAAGGCTCATGCTGCAGCTTATATTATGATGGCATTCAGAATAGCCTGGTTTAAGGTGCATATACCTTTAGCTTATTATGCTGCGTATTTTTCCATTAGAGCAAAAGCCTTTGATGCGGAGTTTATGATAAATGGAAAAGAAGTTGTTAAGCAGAAGATGAAGGAAATTGAAATGCAGGGTAATCAGGCTTCCAATAAGGACAAGGACATGTACGAAGATTTGGAATTGGTTTTGGAAATGTACGAAAGAGGCTTTAAATTTCTTCCAATTGATTTGTATAAATCCCATGCTACCAATTTTCTTATAGAGGACGGCAGTTTAAGACCGCCTTTAAACAGCATATCGGGTATGGGAAATGTTGCGGCAGAAGGAATATATACGGCTGCCAAAGAAGGGGGACCTTTCATTTCTGTAGATGATTTAAAGATACGTGCTAAGATAGGTAATTCTACAATAGAATCGCTTGAGAAGTTTGGATGCTTGAAAGGCATACCAAAAAGTAACCAATTGAGTTTCTTTGATATGATGTAGATGTGTTGCAATTATTGTAAAATATTATAGATTGTTGCAATGTGTTGTGAATCATTGTAATGGGTAAATTATAAAACAAATGCGGGCCCTAGTGGACCCGCATTGCAATTTAATATATTAAAATCGATTATTATATTTATACTATATACCTGTAGCCAAGGTATACTCATAATTCCTTTGAATATAACGTATTTGAGGGGATTTACAAAGCTCGTAAACTTTTCCTTTTTCTATTTGAAGCAGAGCACCCTGGAAAGATCCAAAATCCCACACATAATTTAACCTCCCCTTAAAAAAGTATTTTTTTATTTAAATTATATAACAAGTAACATAATTTTTGTATATTTTTTACTAAAAAACGAAAAAGATGTGAAATGCTATTTAGAAAGCGAATAACCGAATTTTGAAGAAAATCTGATGAGTTCAAACTTTACATCCGCATAAAAAGGAGTACCAAATCAGCATAAAACACAATTTGGTACTCCTCTTTTTAATTGGCGGAGAGAGTGGGATTCGAACCCACGGAACGCTTGCACGTTCTCCTGATTTCGAGTCAGGTGCCTTCGACCAGCTCAACCATCTCTCCATAGCATAAAGTTAAATCGTACATTATTATATGTTACAATATCACCCATGCTATGTCAATATAGTAAATTATGTTTGTTGAGACTTTCCTATGTGTCGGTTCTTACATTGTCCCAATCAAAATTCATATAAGAAATTAGCCAGTTAAGAGCTCTATGACGCTCAAGAACTACTCCGCTATCCAACCCGCCGGGAGGTGATGAGTTTTTTAACCTTGCATCTACACATGCCCAGTCATATCTATATATTAAATCTGCTTGGTCCAAGATCTGGCTTGGAGGTATTAAACTTGACTTGTTTAAAAATGATTCAAAACTATGTTCGTCTTTTAAATAGCTTATTGCCTCAGATACATCACATATTTTATCAGGATAATCGAGGTCTTTTATAAATCCTAAAGCCCATAGAAACACCCATAGACACTCATATTTCCATGCAAATTGTATTATGGTGATTTCATCCGGATCGCCATTGATAAAATTTCTTTCTTCTTCTGTAAAAAAGCCCCAAGCAGAAAATCTGTCGGTTAAAGAGTCAAGAAGCTCTTTACATTCGTTTCTAGGGGTTTTATTTGCTAGATCTGCTGCATATGTAGATATAATAGCTAACGCAATTGCTCTTTTTGCCACTTCTTCTTTTGGACGTATTTGTACATCCTCATCGGATACAATTACTGGAAGACGGGTTATAAACGGTATATTTCTTTGTTTTAGAATTTCTAGTGATCTTGATTTTCTATCAAGTGCCGATTGAGTTTCCTTGATATTTGAATCCAATATATCTGTACTTGCAGTTACCCTTAATTCTTTTACATCCGACTCACCATTCAGGTTAAATATAATCTTTCCGTCCCGGTTCAACATATCGCCTGATGGGAGGAATACCATATCATCGCTGTCTAGTGTATTCAAAATTCTCCGGAAGATATCGTCATTTATATCCTTCTCACACACTATTCCTACACATGTGTTGAAAAACTGTATTTGCGTTAAAAGCATAGATTTAATTTGTTCATGTTGTGTTGAGACCCTTTGGTAAAAGCCAAACATTCCCTTTAGCATGTCCTCAAATTTTGATTTTTCAGTGTCTCTGGACATGAAGTTAAAATTGATGCTAAATCCTGAAAACAGGTTTTTATATGTAATTTTTATTTTTAGAGGGTTTTCGAATAGTTCCAGTTTTTTATCTTTAAAAGATTCTATTACATTATTAACGATTTTAGTAACATTTTTAGATGCAGAATATATAGTAACGTTTTTCATTTCCTTCTCCTTTCAATACATTTGGGGATGACTGAAGCTTAGCCTTTTCATATGGAACATTCCTAATTTACAGGTATAATAGTACCATCGCTGTTATATGACAATTCTGTATACATAACGGATCTTTTATGGTCAACTCCCGATAAAGAAGCATCATGATAGAACAAATACCACTTGCCCTTGAATTCAACGATTGAATGGTGAGTAGTCCAGCCCGTGACCGGGTTTAAAATCCTGCCCTTATATGTGAAAGGTCCTTTGGGGTTTTTGCTCATGGCATAAACTATGTAATGAGTAGTTCCTGTTGAATATGAGAGATAGTAGTTGTCATTGTATTTATGAACCCAGGCACCTTCAAAAAACCTCCTGTCCTCATCGCTTGCAAGTATGGGATTTCCATTTTCATCAACTATCGAAACCTCTTGGGGTGCTTCTTTAAAGGACAGCATGTCATCGCTCATTAAAGCTACCATTGGCCCAAGGGCAGGCTCTGAGCCTTGGGGTGCCGTTCCGTTACTGTCATATGTGCCTGTTTTCCATTTTTCCAATTGACCGCCCCATAAACCGCCGAAGTACATGTATGATTTATTGTCATCGTCGGTAAACACAGCTGGATCCATGCTGAAGCTTCCCTGAATATAGTTTTTTTCAGGGGTGAAAGGACCGATTGGACTTGTACTGGTGGCTACTCCGATTCGGAAAATGTCATCCTTGTCCTTTGCAGGAAAATACAAATAATACATATTATTCTTATACGCGGCATCCGGAGCCCACATTTGTCTTTTTGCCCATGGAACGTCTTTTAAATGAAGTGCCTGACCATTGTCGATGCAAGCTGAATTAAAATCATCAATTGAAAGTACATGGTAGTCCTCCATTGCATATTGGTCACCGTCATTATTTGGCTGTATTCCGCTGTCTATATCATGGGACGGATAAATGTAGAGCTTATCGTTAAATACATGAGCGGATGGATCGGCAAAGAAAATGTCTGTAAATAATGGCTTGTTCGGCTCAAGTGCTTTTGGTTTTTCAATATCTGGTGATTCACTGTTTTTGTCGGTATTAGCCGGCTCCTGTGTATTAGATTGAGATATGGATGCAGTGCTCTCAGGTGCCTCTGAATTGTTGCTGCAAGAGTTAAAAGAAAGCGTTAGTAATAATAGCATAAAAACCGCAACTGCCTTTTTCAAAAAATTCATTCGGAAAAGCCTCCCTTGAATTAGGTATTTTTTGACATGCTCTAAATAAGATGTGTGCTTATTAAAATCAGAATTAATGTTTTCTATATTATAGTATCATATATTTCTTAATAATTGTACCCCTATTAAAGCGAATACATGAAGGCAAAACATTATAGAAAAATAACTTAACAATAACCGTAATCAAATAAGCATATTAAGCCGAAATAATTATATATACGCGTATTTGGAGGTATACTATCATGAATAATTTCATTAAATATATTATAAAGTTGGGTTTGCTGTTTGCATGCACAGCATCAATTTTATTTTTGACTGGTATTGTAACATATGCAGATTTTATTGTAAGAGCATCGGTATCAGCGGTTAACCCTGATACTGAGATCGATTTGAACTGGGATCCGGTCAATGGAGCCAACTATTATAAGATATTCAGGAACAGCGGTAGTGGAGATGTGTTAATAAAAACTATAGATATTAACATCGACAGGTATTTTACCAGTTATTCTGATAAGGGGACTGATGAAGTCGGTCTTGTCCCTGAGACCAGTTATATTTATACTGTAAAGGCTTATTCAGACCAGGAAATGACTAATGAACTTGCATCTGCTGGCACTACCGTTACAACGGACAAGATGCTTAAGCCCAGCAATATTGTTGCAAAATATAATATAAATACAAATCAGGTTACTCTTACATGGAAAAATAACTCAAAAGCTCTTACAGGAAGCGTTATAAAAAGGATTGGCGGAACAGGAATATTGGCTACTGTCACAGGTCCCGAATCTACAATTACTTTCACTGATCCCGATCTTATTAAGGACCAGCAAAATCAATATACAGTAGTTTCAACAGATTCAAATGGCCACAGTTCAGAAGAAGGAGATGCTGTGAGCATATTTCCAATTGATCCCCCTGTTATAACTGTTTCTGTAAATAATGGAACAGCGACAATTTCATGGGGAAGCTATGAACACATATCCAATTTTGAATTACAGAGGTCTAAGTATACAACTTCATGGGAAGACTGGCAGACGCTTTCAACACAGCTTGCTGCCGGAAATACATCTATGGAGGATGTACTTCCGACAGCAGGAGTTTACAGGTATAGACTGGCAACAAAGAGCACAGGCTCATATACCGGGTACAGCAACATAACAGAATCAGTAACAAAACCTGCTGCACCTAGAAATCTGACGGCACAGTTCTCCAGTAATAGTAGTATCAGCATAAGCTGGACAAATATAGAAGGAAATGATACCCAGTTGAAGTTAGAAAAAAAGATAGGAAACGGAAGCTACTCGGAGATTGCAGTGCTTTCAAAAGATTCAACATCTTATATAGACAATTTTATTGTTGCTTCCAATGAGACATATTACTATAGAATTATTGCGTTTGATTCGGAAAACAACAAGGATGTTAGTGCCGAATGCTCTATAGCTGCTGTACTGCCCCAGGCACCCGCTTCACTTTCACTATCTCTTGAGTCCAATACGAAAATTATACTAAGCTGGATTGATAAATCAACTAATGAGACGGGATTCAGTATAGAAAGGAAGACAGGTACAGGAAGCTATGTTTTATTAGGGACTGTTGATGAGAATGTTACCTCCTTTGAGGACAATACCGTATCAAGCGATTATACTTACACCTACAGAGTATGGGCTAACAGCTATTTTGGAAATTCCACAGCCTCTTCCAATGAAGTAGCAATTACTCTGAATACGGTAAAGTCGCCTAATTCTCTTGATGCTGTGGTTGTTTCCGGCAATACAGTTAGACTTACATGGACCTATCCGGCATCGAATGCCTATACTACTGTTATAGAACGAAAGACAGGTGAAACCGGAACATGGACAAAATTATATGAAGCGGCTTCCGGAGTTCTTAGCTACAACGACAACACAGTACAGTCCAATACTCTCTATTTCTACAGAATCAAGGCAAAGCCGGGAGGGTACGTTTATTCCGCTGCGTATCCCAATAATGCAGGAATGGAGGTCTACACAGTATTTTCTACCTTGAAATTAAGCATCATTAATTCAGGCAGAATAGATCTTTCATGGACAGATAACGCAACGGGAGAGGCAGGCTTTGCTGTTGAGAGAAAGACAGGATCAGGAAGCTTTGAAAGGATAAGTGTTGTTGAACCCAATAAGACAGGTTATTCGGATTATACTGTTACAAGTGGCTATGTATATACATATAGAATTCTTCTTATGAATTCAGCAACGAATTCAACAGTTTATACAAATGAGGTTTCCGCATCGATAAATACTATAGTTAAGCCAATTTCGCTGGATGTTGATGTGATTTCGCCCTATCAGATTAATCTTGCGTGGTCCCTTTCAGCACCTGGAAGTTACAGAACTGTTATAGAGAGAAAGACCGGAAATGCCGGAACTTGGGCAGAAATTGCTGCAATCGAAGGCAGGATGAGTTATGAGGATACTGGACTTAGCAGCAATACCCAGTATTTTTACAGGATTAAGGTGTATTATTCATCTAATGTATATTCTCAAGCCTATCCAAATGATGATATTGGCATCGGCAAATATACAAAAATTGTTGCACCTTCAAATCTTACTGGAATTGCGGTTTCATCAACGCAGATCAACCTTTCCTGGTATTCCAATTCAGTGGACTCCTACTTCATTATTGAAAGAAAAACAAAGGACGGAAGCTATTCTGAAGTTGGAAAAACCGACATTAATGTTACGTCATGGTCTGACATAAATCTTATTCCCAATTTAATGTACACATACAGGATAAAGGCTAAAACTGTGTATAATGAATCCGATTATTCTACGGTAACAAGTATAATGTGTACCAATTTAGCGGCACCTACAGGACTTACAGCTTATGCTGGAGGCTCTGAGGGCATTGAATTACGCTGGGTTGATAACACATTAAATGAATCGGGATTTGAGATTTGGAGACTTGTCGACAATATGCAGTGGGAGCTTCTTGCTATAGTTGAAAGTAATACGAGAAGTTTTACCGATATGGAAATAAAAGAAGGTAAAAAATATTCATATATGGTCAGAGCATTTCTTGGAGATGATGGGATCTATTCCCCGTATTCCTCCGTGGTATCAGTTGTAGCTACCATACCTGCACCTCCAGACAACTTGACATATTCGGCTGTAAATGCCAATTCCGTCAAACTGACATGGAGGGACAACTCAAATAATGAGGATGGATTTAAGGTGGAAAGATTGGACAATTCGACCGGAAAGTGGATTGAGATTGCTTCGCTTTCACAGAATGTTACAAACTATATAATAGACAATTTAAGCATAAGTACTTCATATACATACCGGATAAAGGCTTTTAATTCCACTAACAACAGCTATTCCTACAGTTCGGAAATAACCGTCTCTTTGAAAAGACCCGAGGTTCCATCGGATATTGTTGTTACGGTACTTTCGGCAACGGAAATCAGGATAGATTGGAGCGACAACTCTGAAAATGAAATGGGATTTGCCGTGGAAAGAAAAAAGAATGGCGGTCAGTATGTTGAAATAGCAAAGGTGCCTTCCAATACAACAAGCTATGTTGATAAAGGACTAAGTCCCAATCAGCAGTATTTCTACAGGATACGTTCTTATAACGAAAATGGCTACAGCAGCTACAGCAGTGCCAAATCCGCATTAACTAAAAGCCGTACAATATACAATGACATTGGTAATGTAAGGTGGGCAATATCTGCCATAGAAAGCCTTACCGAAAGAGGAGTAATAAAGGGAAAAGCTAAAAATATGTTTTATCCCAATGATAAAATAACTCGAGCAGAATTTGTTGCCATTTTAATCAGGATGTTTAAGCCCGATGAGGTTGTTGCAGGCTCATTTGTCGATGTAAAAGGTAGTGATTGGTTTTATAGGGAGGTTATGACTGCTAAAAATCTTGGAATTATATCGGGAGCTCCCGGTAACTATTTCTATCCCAATAAGCCCATTACCAGAGAAGATGCTGCAGTCATAATAACCAGAGCACTTATGGCACTGGGTAAACCCCTGAAAAGCAGTAAACCTGAAGTTTTAAATGTATTTAAGGATGTATCTCAGATATCGGACTATGCAGTTTTAAGCGTTGCCTCCATGTATAGTGAAAAGATTATCACAGGAAAAGAATCAAATATTCTTGCACCAAAGGATTATACTACAAGAGCGGAAGCTGCAGTGCTTTTAAGCAGGATTGCGGATCGATGAAGCTAAATAGGAAAATGAACTTTGTATTTAACAAATAAGTAAATTTATGATAGAATCTTATTGTACACATCTATCCTAAAATATGGGAAGAAGCATTTATGAATAGGAGAAAAGGCAGTTATTTTACTTGAAGGTTAATGATCTTAAATAGGAGGATTATATATTTATGAATAGGAAACAAGCATTAGAACATTTTAAATCTGGTCCTTTGAAAGAAAAGGGAATAGAAAAAATGGACCAGCTTAATGAATATTTTAAAATACATAAGAAAGAATTGGTACCTGATTTTGTAGAGTCCTTTAGGAGGATATGTGTCAAGATAGCTGAAATGCAGGCTAGGGGAGAGAAAGATAAGATAGGATACATAACATATTCGGCAATGGCAAGTAATATAGCCGAGAGAAACTATATATATGTCATTGATGCATATAATACGGAATGGTTTTATGATGAGGTAGAGTGCTGTGATAGCTATGATGTAAGCTGGGCCTTCCGGTTTTTAGATGAATTTGAAGAAGAGCTTGAGCCTCAAAGAAAGCTTTACATGGATAAGATCACAAAGGCAGATATGGAACAATTTAGATTAGAGGAATTTGGTATCTATAATGCAGTTATAAAGGATTTTATAAGGTATGCAATGCCTTATGCTGTAGAAATAGAGGAATATAAGCAAATAGAAAAGGCGGATGTATTAGAGGTCAGAGCGGGGCCCTATAAAGGTGCGAGTGAGTTAATGTACAAGGAAGACAATCGAATAAAAAACTCTTCCGAGATTAAAGTATGGCTTGAAAGTAAAGAAGGCACATATGACTATGAGATTTTAAAGGATTTGGATTTATCCAATGGTGATTATGAAGGAATAGATATTCAATATGGAGATTTAAGTAAAAGCAATATGAAAGAATGCAAACTAAAAAATGGCTCTTTTATCGGAACAAAATTTATTCAAACAATACTCACAGGTGCCGATCTGGAAGGTGCTACGCTTGACCATGCCGATTTTACAAAATCAGAATTAAAAGATGCTAATATGAAAGGCGTAAAGGGATCACGTATAAATTTCCAAGATGCTAACATGGAGAATGTTAACTTAGTGGAAGCTTTATTAATCTATAGTGATATGAGAAATGTGAACCTAAGCAATGCAGTATGTACAAAAGCAGCATTGAAAGGAGTGTGTTTTGAAGGAGCGAACCTTGAGAATTGTAATTTTGAGGGTTCAGATCTTAGACATTCCGATATGAGGGGAGCAAAGTTGAAAGGTATAAACTTAAAAAATGCAGTACTAAAAAATACCAAACTATTAAAAAGTGATCTGTCCTTTTTAGAATTAAGTGAAGAACAAAAGACAGCTATTATACTTGAAGATTAGGGGGTATAACAGTTGAAAACTTCTACAACTAATGCAAGAAGTGCTCAAGATCTTACGAAAATTTGGGAAGACCCAGTGAAAAGATTTGAATGTGTGAGAGAAGAGCGAGAAACAAGGATAGATGCATGGAAAAAGGAAATGGAAGCATTAATTAAAAGTGATAGAAATGAAAAGATAGAGCTTCAGAGAGCTTTGGATGATTTACAAATTGAAGATGAAAACGATCCTGAGGTCCAAAAACAGATAAAACAAATGATGAAGATATTCAGAAGATGAACGACATTCCCAAAAGAGAAAAAGAATATAAAGATAATGCAGCTAATGCCGAGGAATTAATGAATGATCTGAGAAATAACCTTGATGTAAAAAAGCTATCCGAGGAAACAGGGCTGAATTTGGATATAGACATGTTTAATTTTCAATCTCACCATCTTATTTCGGTAGCACCCTATTCCTTAACAATGCGTACTGCAAGGATGTTAAACCTGATTGGTTTTAATATTAATTCTGAGGCCAATTGCATAGCACTTCCATCTATCGATGCAAAAAAGTTTGCAGCAAAAAACCCCGGTAAATCTTTTGGTAAAAAAGCACCAAAAGGAAAAGAAAGTATTTCTACTGAACAAAGGGATAAAATTACTGAGACAGCAATGATGGCAACAGGTCTCCAATGGCATCTTGGGCCACATACATTTGAGCCTCCGGGAAAAGATGCTTATGAGCTTCAAATTGTAAAGGCTCTTGCTGAAATGGAAAAGCAAATGATGAAATTAGAACTGTGCGGGAAGAATTTTGCTCCGGAGGACCGAAAAAAGGAATTAGAGAAGTTGAGAAATGAAATGGAAGAAAAAATTAAGAAAATCAGAACAGATATGAATGTAAGAGAAGGGCAAGAACCAGGGGAGCGAGAGTATATATTGAATGAGCAGGCTAATAAATATATTGTTAAAATTGATGGCAAATAACAAGATTTGCAAGTTATTCCTTGGACATTACTATGGAATGATTTTGGCAAAATAAAAATAATAGAAAGGGAAAAAATATTATGAAAAAATACTATGTATTGGATTCTAATCCATATGATTATGATCATATAATGAGAATTGGGATTCCGGCTGATTTTAATCTTGATAGAAGGGCCTTATATTTTGGAGAAATGCAATATATTGATCTTAGGCAGGAAGTTCTTGTACTGGTTAAAAGGAATGAAGAATTGCCTGACATTTATAACTACGACCTTCCGTTGATTTCCCATAGGATGAAAGAAGTGTTTGATGACATAGGAGTGGACAATGTTTATTATAAACCCATTCTTTTGGTGGAAAATAAGGATAGTTATTTTGAGTATTATATTCCGTTTGTGAGGGTAATTGACTGTGTTAAATGGGAAAAAAGCGAATATAGAGAGAAAACAGGCGGTCTAAAAGACATTGAAGGTGCTTTTGAAATTGATGACCAAAAGGTAGGCAATTATAAAATATTTAAGATAGAAGATGCATTGAGCGAGATTTGGGTGATAAATCAGGAATTAAAAGAAGCACTTGAAAATATGGGCATAAAAGGTGCAAAAATAGTTGAGACAACTTCTTATGAGAGATAAGGTGAATGCTATGGAATATTTTTATTTAACACAGGATAAAAATGTATCAAATATTGTTGAGCCTCAGGAAATGACAAAGGCTATTAATAAGGAGTATGTTAAAAACGGTAAATTTCAATATATGGATAAAGAACCTATGCAATTTTATGTCAAAGACAAAAGTGATAATGTCTATCCTGATTATATACAAAATCCGTTTCATTTAGTATCTGACGGGTTTAAGCAAGAGCTGGACAGGCTTCAAAAATACATATTTTTCAAGCCAATTGTTTTAGCTGACATCAAAAGAATGAAACAGGTATTGTATTGGCTTGTAATACCTGAGATAATTGATTGCCTGTCAAGTTTAAGTGAATTTGATAAGATCGGCTCAGTAAAAAAGCTTGTAATTGATGAAAAAAGAGTTGGATACTTAAAAGTATTTAAGGTAAAGGGCCTTGATGAAGACTATATAATTGTGGATTCAGATGTTCGAGAAGCACTCCTGGCTTCTAAAATGCTTGGTGTTAGTTTTGTCAAAGTTTCTTGCTCTTAGATTTTCGAAGTTCTCTAAAGAACTCTTTTAAAACAGATGAGCACTCCTTTTCCATAATACCGCTATATACATTAACCTTGTGATTGAATTTTTCAATAGCCAATATGTCAAGAACCGATCCAACGGCTCCGGCTTTAGGATCTTTTGCACCATAATAAAGGTTTCTTATGCGGGACTGAATGAGAAGGCCTGCACACATAGGGCAAGGCTCCAGGGTAACATAGAGGTCGCAATCTGTCAACCTCCATGAGCCTAATTTTTTTGCTGCTTTTTTAATAGCAATAATTTCTGCATGCTGTGTTGGATCTTGCTTTTGTTCTCGTAAATTATGACCTCTTGCTATTATTTTCCCATCAAAAACAATAACCGCTCCAACTGGTGTTTCAAGTTTGCTATACGCTTTAAGTGCTTCCCTATATGCCATCATCATGAATTTTTCGTGAATTGCATTTTCCAAAGTAATACCTTTTTTATTCATATATATATAAGTCCTCAATATATCTATTTTGTTGTAGTAAAATACACTAACAATACTGTACCACATTTGTAAATCCATTACACTATGAACTTTAAACAATATCACTATAATGAGATTAGTTAAGAGGCAATCATTAATTTGAATTAAAACAGAGAAATATCCTTTTAAAATACAAAAACTATAATTGACTTAGTACCTGCTAGTAATTATAATGAAGTTTGGGGTTTTTAGCTGTAGGAAAAGCTTCATAACTTTATATCAAAATTAGCTGTGCGATTAGGTAATTATCAAAATAATTTAGTGTATGCTTGATTCTGGTAAATTTACCGACGATGGGGTTGGCAAAAAGGTATTGTCAAGCGATGGGGCTGTCATAATACTTTTGCCTGAACCAGCTATGTAAAATGTTACCGATATTAAAGCCTATAAAATAGTATAACAATTTATAGTTATTTTATTCGCTTTGCATGGTTATTTTGTTAAACATATATTATTTTTTGTCATAAATTTGAAAGGAGTGGATGCAGTGGAACTTCAACTGCTTGCTGTGGCAATATTATTACCTGCCGTCAGCGCCATGCTATGTTATGTTTTTCGAAAGGCATCGATTAGAAATATAATAATAGTTGTTACTGCCTTAATTATGTTTACAGTTGCAGGGGGATTCGTTAAATTATTGTTTGATAATGGTGGGAAGTTAACAATTGAACTGCATAATGCTACGGCAATGACTGCCGAGCTGGCTATAAAACTGCTTGATTTATTACTTTTTATTTATTTAATGTATATTGGAGTAAAGCTAAAGAAGCCCTTAATTGTTGGATTAACATTTCTACAGCTTATTCCTGTTCTTATTTTTGAGTTTATTGTGCGACCTAATGAACTTGAGAGAGCATTTGTTATTGACTATCTTTCACTTATAATGATATTGTTGGTATCCATAATAGGACCTATTATTACTATATTTGCAATTGGTTATATGAAGGAACATGAGCATCATTTGCAACTTAAAAAATCAAGACAACCCAGATTTTTTGTAATACTTTTTATATTCCTTGGAGCCATGAATGGTCTTGTAATGACAAACAATATCATGTGGCTTTACTTTTTCTGGGAGGTAACAACCCTTTGTTCATTTTTGCTTATATCACATGATAATAACGAGCAGTCAATTAAGAATGCAACACGAGCACTGTTAATAAATATGGCTGGCGGTGTCGCATTTATTTTTGGAATAATTGCAATATATCAAGTGAAAAAAACTCTTGCAATTGATGAAATTGCAACTGTTGAGTCATTGGCTGACATTGGGACCATACTTCCATTAGGACTTGGGCTTTTGTGCTTGGCAGCGTTCACAAAATCAGCACAATTCCCATTCCAGAGCTGGCTTTTAGGAGCTATGGTTGCTCCCACACCGGTATCTGCGATGTTGCACTCCAGTACTATGGTTAAAGCCGGAGTTTATTTGATAGTAAGGTTAGCACCTGCTTATTACGGTACTAATCTGGCAAAGGTATTGGCTGTCGTAGGAGGATTTACATTTGTTGCAGGTTCTGCCATTGCCATAAGCCAGAGTAACGGTAAAAGAGTTCTTGCATATTCAACTATTGCCAATCTAGGGCTTATAGTTTGCTGTGCGGGACTTGGCAATCCGGTAGCATTAGGTGCTGCAATGCTTCTAATAATATTCCATGCAGTATCTAAAGGTTTGTTGTTCCTCTGCATAGGTACTATTGAGCAGGGTATAGGAAGCAGAGACATAGAGGACATGCAGGGGCTTATGAAGCTCATGCCGTTTACTGCTGTTATTACTGTTATAGGCATGATATCCATGCTGCTGCCTCCATTTGGAGTGCTTGTATCAAAGTGGCTGACAATTGAAGCTTCAGTTGATAAGTCACCGATTGTACTGATTCTTGTAGTTTTTGGAAGTGCCTTTACTGTAGTGTTTTGGGCAAAATGGATAGGAATAGTTCTTACAATGTCATATAAGACAAAGTTATATGGTGAAAAATTGGCATTTTCTATAAGGAGTGCACTGTCTGTTCTTTTTGTCGGAGTGTTGGCATGCAGTATAGGAATAGCACCTATTTACAATAATTTAATTCTTCCGCAGCTTATAAACTTCCATATAGGAGGTAACTATATACTGGGTATTGATGGCGGGCTTTGGCTAAATGGAGGAGCTATCGGCGGTTTTGGAATAGTATATTTCTTTATTGTAGTACTTCTGGTCATGTTCCTTGTGCCTATATTCATGCGTAGAGCAAAGCCTGAAACCATGAAAACCCCATACCTTTGCGGTGAAAACACGACCGATACAAGAGGTATTGACTTTATGAGCCCTGGAGATAAAATTGATCAGGTTATTGTTCATAACTACTATTTAAGTGGTTTCTTCGGTGAAAAAAACCTAACTTTATGGTTCAATCTTGTTGCAGGAGCTATTATTTTGATTATGTTCGGGGTGGTAATTTAAAATGAGTGAAACATTTACTATACAAAATATTATAGCAATTTTAGCGGCCATAATTGGGGCACCGATAATTGGTGGCATACTATCAGGCTTAGACAGAAAAATTAGTGCCAGAATGCAGAATAGGTACGGTCCGCCGTTGATGCAGCCCTTTTATGACTTCTTCAAATTAATAGGAAAAGATAGGATAACTGTTAACCAGACTCAGATGGTTTATGTTCTCGGGCACCTGTTCTTTTCCATAGTGTGTATCATCATGCTGGTATTAAAACAGGACCTTTTGATGATTATGTTTGTACTTGCATTTTCAAGTGTATCCCTTATTATGGGGGCTATGAGCGTTCGTTCTCCTTACAGTAAGATCGGGGCACAGAGGGAACTAATGCAAATGATGGCTTATGAACCGGTACTGCTTCTTATGGTTGTCGGTATATATCTTACAAATAAGAGTTTTATGATATCAAATATACTGGAAAATGATAGGCCTTTATTATTTAATTTGCCCCTTGTTTTTCTGGCTTTTTTATACGTCCTGACAATAAAGCTAAGGAAGTCACCATTTGACTTTTCTACTTCACATCACGGTCATCAGGAACTTATAAAGGGTCTTACAACAGAATTTTCAGGACCGCAATTGGCAATAATAGAATTGGCACATTGGTATGATTTAGTATTGCTGCTTTCATTAATTAGCCTGTTTTTTGCGAAGCCTTTATGGGTAGGTATAATTATAGCACTTGTGAGCTTTTTCCTTGAGATGGTTATAGATAACATCAGTGCAAGACTTACCTGGAGATTTATGATCAAACTCACAGGAGTCGTAGGAGTAGGTGCGGCAATGACAAACATTATATGGCTTTATTTAAAATAAAAGAAAGTATCCATTAGAGGAGTGGAATGATGGGAATAATAGAAAAATCACGTAAAAAATCACCTTGGATTATTCATTACGATTGCACAAGCTGCAACGGATGTGATATAGAGACACTTGCGTGCCTTACACCGCTGTACGATGTTGAACGTTTTGGGATAGTTAATGTGGGCAATCCAAAGCATGCTGATGTTCTTGTTGTTACGGGGTCTGTAAATAAAAGGAATGTTCGTGTTTTAAGAAATATATATGATCAGATGCCTGACCCCAAAGCGGTGGTAGCTGTAGGTGCATGTGCATGTACAGGTGGGGTTTTTAAGGAATGCTATAACGTTCTAGGCGGGGTGGAAAACGTTTTGCCTGTTGATGTTTATGTGCCTGGATGTTGTCCAAGACCGGAAGCAATAATGGATGGCATTGTTATGGCATTGGAAAAAATAAATGAAAAAGCGAAGAAACAGCATAGTTTAAAAGACTATAAACACTTTTAAATAGGATTTAGCCTTTGGAGGATTTTATGATTGAAAATGCTTTTGATATATCAAAAGAGCTTCTTCATATAGAAGTGGAGGACTCTAAAATTAATGGTTATAGATTTGTAACTGCAACCTGTGTTGATTTGGGCGATGGTACGCTTGATGTTATTTACCATTTTGACAAGGATCTGGAATTAAAAAATTTAAGGGTAAATATAAAAAAGGAAGATGAGCTTCCTAGCATATCCAATATTTATTTTTCAGCGATACTTGTAGAAAATGAAATGAAAGAGTTGTTTGGATTAAAAATTAAGAATATAGCAATTGACTATGGCGGACATATGCTTCTTTCGGATGAAGAGCTTGATTCACCAATGGCCAAGCAGCAAATTGTAATAGAGCAGAGGAAGGGGGATAAATAAGATGGGCAAATCAGGAAAACAAAACAAATCAGCAAAAACAGTAATTCCCTTTGGACCTCAGCATCCTGTTCTTCCGGAACCGCTACATTTAAAGCTGGTTATGGAGGATGAAATAATAGTGGAAGCCATTCCGGCTATAGGATATGTTCATAGAGGGCTTGAAAAGCTTACTGAGATAAAAGAGTTTACCCAGAATGTTTTTATTGTGGAAAGAATATGCGGAATTTGCAGCGTTATGCATGCCCAAGCATATTGCCAGGGAATAGAAACCCTTATGAATATTCAAGTACCTGACAGGGCTAAGTATTTACGTGTTATCTGGGCGGAGCTTCACAGAATTCACAGCCATCTCTTGTGGCTGGGACTTTTGGCTGATGCATTCGGTTTTGAAAGCCTTTTCATGCAGGTTTGGAGAAACAGGGAAAAGGTTATGGATATTATGGAAGAGACTGCTGGAGGCAGAGTTATAATATCTGTTAATACTATAGGGGGCACTAGAAGGGACATGTCTCCTGAGGCATTAAGAAAAGTAGCTGTTATTGCAGATGAAATAAAAGAAGATATGAAAGAGCTTGAAAAGGTTTTTATGGCCGATTATACTGTAAAACACAGGCTTGTTGGAGTGGGTGTACTAGAACCTGATCTTGCTTATGAATTTGGTGCAGTAGGGCCTATGGCAAGAGCGAGCGGAATAAAGCAGGATTTAAGAACTACAGGCTATGCTGCATATGGAGAACTGGATTTTGAGCCTGTTGTTGAGACAGGATGCGACAGTTATGCGAGAACAATGGTTAGGCTAAGAGAAGTTTATCAGTCTGTAGATCTTATTAAGCAGGCAATTGGAAAAATACCTGACGGTGAAATAAATGTTCCTGTAAAAGGAATGCCAAAAGGTGAGGTTATTTCGAGAGTTGAGCAGCCAAGAGGGGAAGTTTTGTATTACCTTAAAGCTAACGGCACAAAAAATCTCGAAAGGCTCAGAATTAGGACTCCAACATTTGCTAATATACCTACGCTGCTTAAAATGCTTCCGGGAAGTGAACTTGCAGATGTTCCTGTATTGATTTTGACAATAGATCCTTGCATTAGCTGTACGGAAAGGTAAGGTGTAAAACATGTTTGAGATGATAGGCAGTATATTAAAAAATCTAAGCTCAAAACCTGCTACAAGAAAATATCCTTTTGAGAAAAGACCGGCGTTTAAAAACGCAAGAGGGCAAATCAGCGGTATTGATATAGATCAGTGTATTTTCTGCGGAATATGTCAGAGGAAATGTCCGGCAGATGCGATAAAAGTAACCAAAGCAGAAAAGTCATGGGAAATAGACCAGTTCAGATGTGTTATATGTGGTGCGTGTGTAGAAGTATGTCCTAAGAAATGCATAAAAATGGATGATGAATATAAAACATCGGCATATACCAAGGAAACTTATAAAGCTGTCCAAAAAACCGCTACGGAGCCTCAGGCAGCTAAAGAGGCATGATAGGCATTCTTACGGAAGAGGTATTATTTCATGCATGAGTATGCAGTGACTAAGGGCTTGATAGCTACTGCTGTTGAAGAGGCACGAAGAGCAGGAGCCTCAAAAATTACTCTCATTAAGCTTGTAATTGGGGATTTATCCACAATAATTGATGATTCGGTGCAGATGTATTTTGATATGCTAAGCGAAGGGACAATTGCTCATGGTGCAAAGCTTGAGTTTAGAAGAGTTCCTGCCAGATTCCGCTGCAAGGACTGTGATATTGAGTTTGATAAGCCAAAGACAGGATTTGATTGTCCTAAATGCGGTAAAATGGGGGTACTGACTGACTCAGGCAAGGAGTTTTATATTGAGAGTATGGAAGTTGAGTAGGAAAATTCAGGATTCTGAATTTGGGTTATGGAAAACAGAATTTGAGATTTAGGTTTAGAGTTATATGAGTTATATTAATATTCTGAATTCTAGTCTCTGAGTTCTGTTTTCTGTTTTCTGCTAAACAATATCAATGAGAGCCATTGTAATATCATCCGATATCTTGGCAAAATCATTAATTTGTGCAAAATTCATTGCCTCTTCTATAATGCGGTTTAATGTGCTGCTTGGTTCCGATTTATCGGTGAAAAGTATATTATGGATTCTATCCTCTCCAAACTGATCGCCTTTCTTATTTTTTAATTCAATAACTCCATCGGTGCAGAAAAACAACCTGTCTCCCTTCATAAGAGACAAATCCTTTTCTTTGTAATCGGTTTTTTCAAACCAATTACTTATTGGTGTGCCGGGAATCATCAACTGTTCAAAGCGATTGGGGTCTTCCGGGTTAAATATGATCGGGCAGACATTATGACCTGCGTTTGAGTATTTTATGGTATGGTCCTTCAAGTTGATTATTGCATAAAAAACCGTTATATAGGCTTCTTGGCCAAAATTGCTGTTGTTAAAATCTTCGTATAATTTTGACAATGCCAGAGATGGAGATAATGTTTTTTTATCTATTGCTGAGCGAAGGAAAACGGTAAGCATTGAAGCCGATAATCCATGACCTGATACATCAGCGATATAAATGCCCGTATGGTCATTATCCACTTCAAATATGTCGAGAAAATCGCCGCCTAGGTCCTCACAGGGTTGATAGACAAAGGCGAACTTAAGCCTGCTATCGGGATTTGCTTTCGGCAATAGATTGCACTGAAGCTTTTTGGCTAAAGAAAGGTCATCCATTAATTTCTTGTTTTGTAGAATTACCTTTTCCTGCAGTTTCTGAAACTCTGTAATGTCTCTTAATACTTCCACTGCTGCAATAATCTCGCCATCCTTATTTTTAACAGGTGAACTCATAACCGAAAATATGCGGCCATTAATTATTTCCTGTTTGCTATGGGAATAGCCTTTAAATATGGATTCCCTTGAGATACAATTTTCACAGGGTTCATCACGTCCCAAAATCTTGTAGCAATATTCGCCGGTTTTGGAATTCTTTAGTCCCTCTGCCATAGCCTTGTTTATAAAAATTATTTTGTTTTCTTTGTCTATTACACGGACCCAGTCCATCATTCCGTTTATTATATCTTCAATCAGTCTGCGTTTTTCTTCACTCTTATCCATTTTAACCTCATATTTTTAAATATATTGTGTGAAATGTAATAGATTAATCGTATTTAATATATAATAACAAAACATTATTGCATTAGCAAATAATAATTGCATAACCGGTTATATTTTAGACAACACATTATTTGTAATACTTTATTAGATTCTGGTAATAATACTATTATTCAGTAAAAAATTATGAATATAGGGAGTATAAAATGCCGGTAGAAACAATGTTAAAACAACAGTTTGTAGACATAAAAAGCAATAAAGCACTCCAATTTTTCAGCGAAATTCTTTTAACATTTATAAAAAAAGGGCTTGATAAAGGCTATAAGTCAGTGGTATTTGTATGTATAGGAACAGACCGTTCAACGGGTGATAGCCTTGGACCTTTAGTAGGATATAAGCTGCAGAATAATTCATGCAATAATTTCTATTTTCACGGAACTCTTAAAAATCCTGTACATGCAAAAAACCTCGCAGTTACATTAAAACTTATAGAAACAAAGTACGAGAAACCGTATGTTGTGGCAATTGATGCCTGCCTTGGACAGACAGATCATGTGGGTTATATATCCATAGGTGAAGGATCAATTAAGCCTGGGGCCGGTGTAAATAAGGAGCTGCCACCTGTTGGAAATATGTTCATTACAGGTATAGTGAATTACGGCGGATTTATGGATTTTCTGGTTTTGCAGAATACAAGACTTTGTATGGTTATGGATATGGCGGATATCATCTCTGATGGAATAAAGCATGTTATGTGGAAGTTAAGATATATGATGCAAAATACTAAACAAACTTGATAATGTTCCGGTTTTATTATAAAATTTTAAATGCCATCTTTGGAGATGTAGATTCCCAACAATGATTAATAATTGGAAAGGTAGTAGAGGTTGAATGGAGAGAGATAAACTTGATGAATTAATAAATAGGATTAATCAACTTGCTAAAAAGTCTAAGACTTCAGGACTTTCGGATACGGAAAAAATAGAACAGCAAACACTTCGGAGGGAGTATATTGACGCCTTCCGAAACAATTTGAAGAAAACACTTGATTCAGTTACCGTAATAGATAAAAACGGAAACAGAAAACAATTAAGACAAAAGAAGAATAATGATCTTATTAACTAAAGAATTAATAACGTATTTAATATATGTTTAAATAATAAACTTTTTAATAAGCTGGTTTAGAGAGTTTGAAAGCTCAACCTGTTTTTTTATGACTGAATAGATTTTATCCATGTCATTAACTGATTGTGACACTGAGTTTACTATGGAAGAAGCATCCTCAGCACCTTTGCTTGAGTTTTCGGCAACATTTTGAACAGCTTGGTTAACCATTTCTAAAGTGTTGGTTATATTTTGGGTCATTGTTGCAAGCTCATTTGAGAATATTGTAATTTGTTCTGAGTCGCTATAATACTGTTCGCCAACATCTTTAAATTTTATAAATTTGGATTTTACTGAGTTTTGCATAAATTCCAATATATTGTTGCTTTCTTGTGATAGACTGGTATAAGCATCTTGCACACTTTTAATTGTAGATTTGACATTTGAAGCTGCGATTGATGCTTCTGTTGCTAATTTTCTTATTTCCTCAGAAACTACTGCGAAGCCTTTTCCCTGTTCACCCGCTCTTGCTGCCTCAATGGCGGCGTTTAAGGCTAAAAGGTTGGTCTGTTCGGCAATACCGGTTATTGTATCAGCCAGAACTTTTACTTCATCGAAAACCTTTGCTTTTTCAATTGCTTTTATTATATTTTCAGCCTTCTCTTTATATGTTCTGTCAATTTCCATATAAGTGTTATTAGCATCATTTTGAACAACATAAGCTCTTTCTTTTATGGCATTTGCATTCATATTACTTTCAAGAGCTTTTTTTGAAATGTATTGTATACTATCGCTTACTTCTTGGGTAGACGCAGAAACTTCTTGCGTAGAAGCACTTGTGTTAGTTATTCCGTAGTTTATTTCATTAACCGACTTGTCTATTGCTTCAAGCTCTTTTGACATTTCTTCCGCTGTAGTGTAGAGGGTATCACTTGATTCAATTAGGTTTTTTGCATTGTCACTTATTTTATCTATGATTTCCGTCATATTTTCCTTCATTTTTAGTGCTGCTCTTGATAGAATACCGATTTCGTCTTTTCTTTGAATATATGACTTCTTTATGCTTCCGGTAAAGTTTCCTGATGACATATTATGTATAAAATCAGTAACGGCTGATATCGGGTGTGCTATCAAACTACCTATAAATAATGCAGCAATCGATATTATAATAATAAAAATGGCTGAGAGTATCTGTAATACAATTAAAATATCTTTAACAGGCTCATTAATGTAGCTCATGGGTACACTTAAACAGAACTTCCATCCGTTTAATCCCGGTATTGATGAGTAAAAAACATATTGATCGGAGTTCTTAAAATTAAACCGAACAGATCCTTTTTCATTTGCCAAAATGCTTTTTGATGCTTCGACAAATGTATCGGGTATATTTTCACTTTTGACAGCGATGCTTTCTGTCAATATATAATCTTTATCGGAATAAGCAATAAATTTGCCGCTTTCATCAATAACATAACAGTATGAATCCTTATGAGATACTGTGTTATCTTTGATTTTGTCATAGAAATCGCTCATTTTTAAGTTTCCCGCAATAAGACCAATTACTTTCCCGTTGTCATCCTTAATTGGAACTGAAATTACAGATACCAGGTTACCTGTGGATTTTGATATTACAGGATCGGAAACGACAGAGTTACCCTCCATGACGGGTTTCCAATAAGCCCTGTCCTGCAGGTTGCCTGCATTCCTTTTAAGTACTGTATTGTAATCGCCACTGCTGTCAGCTACAAATAATATGTCATAAAAATCCTTTCTTTTTTCATACTCCTGCTTAAGGAAAGGCTCAATTTTATCCCAGTCCAGGCTTTTAACAATGGGTGTTGAGGCAAAGGCTGTAAGTTCTGCCATTCTGATTTCAAACATATCGCTTATCTCCCTGGCATAGCTTTCAGCAGATTTGATTGAACTGTTTTCAATATTTTTATAGAGCCTGTCTTTAACCAGAGAATATGTGGTTAAAATTACGGTTGAAAACACAATAATACTAAGAAGAATCAAGCTAATGAGTAGTTTCGACTTTATGTTCAAAGAGATTTTCATAAATAACCCTCACTTTTGGGTAGAGATTTTTTATTTAAAATTCTGTGTAATATATCGGTTTATTAATGTAGATAATTAATTATTTTTTTATAATTTCTTCTAAATAATTCCTTTTAACTCTTCATTATTGCAATAGATTGGGTTTACAGGTATACTATATTAAAATAAAAAAGTGTAGGGGGGTGGAATTATTAAATTATTTAAGAAGGCAATCAAAATAGCTTTTCTGTCAATTGGTATTTTTATGCTGTTGTTCAGTACGTTTCTAACTTTGATGTTTTACAGCAATATCGGCTTTTTCAGGGAGCTTAGGGAATTGTATGTTGGGACTGCTATGTCAACCTTTACACATCAATATCTTGCTACTGCTTTTATAAGTGAAGAAGAGATAAATAGAATAATGGAGAAAAACGTTGTTCCCATACAGACGGTAAAGTCTAATATAAATGAAATAAAGCTTCCGGATAACGAAAATGATGAAGAAGATGAAACATCCGTTGTACCGGATATTGAAGTTGTAGATATATCAGGTTCTACTTATAAAGGGAAAATGCTTATAGTAAAAGATCCGTCGAGGGTTAAGCTTGCTGTTACCAGCAAGTTAAACAGAATGGGTGAGAAGCTTAAGGATCTTATAGATTTGGAATTCGGTATAGGAGGTATCAACGCCAGTGGTTTTCTGGATGTGGAGGGACATGGAAATGGTGGAGTGCCTACGGGAATTGTCATAAAAGACGGCAAAATAATACATAGTGATAATTCTTCTACCTTTCCGATCATTGGGTTTAACTATGATAATATATTATTGGTTGGAAGATATAAGAGAAGTGAGATTGAGTCCTTAAACTTAAGGGATGCAGTTTCATTTACTCCATTTTTAATAGTGAATGGGGAACCCCAGATTAAAAGCGGAAACGGTGGATGGGGAATTCAGCCTAGAACAGCCATTGGTCAGACAATAGATGGAAAGGTTCTCATGCTGGTGATTGACGGAAGACAAATTTCCAGTATCGGTGCTACGCTGAAGAATGTTCAGGATATAATGTTGGAATATGGTGCATATAATGCGGCCAACCTTGATGGAGGCTCATCAACAGTTATGTACTATATGGGCGAGCTTATGAACAAACCGTGCAGTTCAGCAGGAGAAAGGTATTTGCCCAATGCGTTTATAATAAAGTGAGTTATGACGTATGTGTTAAAAAATCCCAATGATTTTTATTTTTGAATAGTATAATTTTAATATTATAAAATGTTGTTAAATAGATAAAAACTTAAGGGCTTGACGCCCCTAGGTTTTTATCTTAGTTATTTTTCAAAAATATTATTTATATTCTTTATAATAATGGTTCTTGTGCTGTCAGGGTTTCTCAAAATCTCGAACCTGTCCTTGGAGCAGAAGACTTCATAGTCTACAACAATCTCAATGCCGTTGTCAATTTTAAGCTTAACCTTGCTAAGCTTCCTTTCAACCCAATCTTTGTCCACCTCAAATTTATTTACATCAAGGCCTTTCTCTTTCATTGCAGCTTGGAAATCCTCGTGAAGGTATTGATTGGTACCAAAGGCATTTTGAGAAAATGATATTAGGTCGATTTCATCCTCCTGACGAATTGTGTTAATTACCAGCTCACGTATATCTTCAACATGTTCTTCGCCTTCTTTAACCTTTTCCCTTATCCAGTTTTCTGTCTCCTTTTTAAATAGCTTTGTATAAGCCCTGCTGTCCATCATAAGGTCAGCACCTAAAAAAGTATGCAGAAAAAATTGGGCGATAGGCTCCTTATCTCCTTTAGCGTTAATCTGGTTATCCAATATAATAAGATCATGTTCGTCAGATGAAAAACATTCTCTTATAAAGGCACATTTCTGTATTTTCTGATTTGGAGCCTTCGAGGAAATAATCATCTTCATGAATCATCCTTATAGATGTTTCCCTTACTATATTCATGCCCTCCTTAAAGCGGCCTTTTCTAGCCTCTTCATCGGACAGTGATTTTGTTATATGCTTTTCAAGATACTGCTCTAGATCCTCATCCAAATACAGTTGGTGAGAATTTAACAGGGGCTCTTCAGATTCTTTGTCAAGAACATGAATAATAGCCCTCATTATAGAAATCGACACTATATAAACCTCCTCATTAATTACCCAATATGAAGAATGCTCTTTGTTTTCTTGTTTCCTTGCATCTGTATTTTCCTCCATGAGCTTTCGTCATTTAATATTTGATATCTTCTTTCTTCTTTTATATAGTTCCAATCTTTGTCATTCTGGTAATATATTTGAATGCCTTCTGCTTCAAGGATATTCAATATTTCGTTGTCATGATAATTATACTCATCATAATCTGTAAGTGCTCTCTGGGCCATTTCGGAATATTTTTGGTTGAGCTCCAATAATGCATTGTTGAGCTCATCATCGAGCGTGGTTACATTAAGTCCGATACGCGATGCCTCCCTGGCTGTAATGGGATAACCGTGGGAAGGGTATTCGGAATTAAGATGCTTGCTGATTCTGTCGCATTCACTTTCATCGGTAAGGTGGTAGGATAAAATTTCCTTACATACCTTAATGGAGAGGGAGCTGGATCTGTCAAGGGCACCAATAACCAATGGGTGAATATATTTAAATACTTCAGCGAATGGGTTTCCGTGATGCTCATGAGCACGATTTTCCCAAAGTTTTATTATTCTCTGGAGTTCGTCCTGGCTTACGCGTATCCTTCTGTTCTCCCGTTCGTCAATAGGCGAGAGATCATGTCGTATAGAGGAATCGATAGCAGTAAGATGGGATAAAGGTCCCATGAATACTTCATTTGCTCCCATAGCTATCATTGTAGCAGCCGATGCACACTCAAGAGGAATCAGTGCATTGACATTGCTGCAGTAGCTTCTTATGAGGTTTACTATTCTCAATGCAGCTTCAACATCACCGCCGTTGGACTTTATAAATAAAGAAATTTTGTCCTGTCTGCCCAATGTTTTGAATATTTCATATAGTGCGATAATGTCGTTTTGGCATACGCTTCCCCTGTGTGACATCCAATAAACCAGCATTTTATGGCCCAGCATGTTTTCAATCTTATGTATCAATTTCTGAGTTTTATCAAAAAGAACCGGCGGTTCCTTTATTTTGAATGTATTGCTTGAGTTTTCGCTATTTGTATCCACAATATCTTCAGTTTTGTTGTTAAATTTCAAAATAAACCCTCCCTGTTATGTTTACTTAGGACTTACTGTCAAAACCATAGTTATATAATACCATTAAAAAGTATTAGCCGCCAGTGTGGTTTTCCATTTGATTGGAGAATGCAATAAGCCTAAGGAAATCTTAATAAACTAGATATGACTAAAAATTACTTATATTACAGCCCTTGTATGTTTAAATAATTTATGTAGAATAGCAAACATAATTCTGGTAAAATCTTAATAAAAATTATAAAATGTGTATAAAAGTTAAATAGTACTATCAATCTCATAGCTTTTATTGACAGTATAGGAACTAAAAAGTACTATTTATTTAATGCACACGGGGATGTTGTACAACTGACAGATGCATCCGCTAGTGTCGTAACTGACTATAGCTATGATGGTTTTGGAAACAGAGAATTGTTATTGGGAGATTTGAATAACGATGATATAATTAATATGGATGCTAAAGACTTCAATTTATCAGAGGAATATATCGGGGTGGCTAATTATTGTATGCAGAGAGTAATTGTCAGTAAGAAATTCTTTGATTTGTACATGAAATCAAAAATGAAAGGTATTAATCGAGTTGAACCAATAAAAATTATTTGAAAATAAAAAACTATTCAAGTAGTAGAAGTTGAACCACTTGCAAATTTGAATATCCAAGGAGATAAATTAAACATCATTGATTTAATTAAAGCTGATACTGATTTTAGCATGGTTAATATAATTGCATCAAATGGAATTAATAAAAATGGAGTAATCATCTGTACGGCAATTCCTAAGGGCATTTAGGTTCATCCGCAATTGTGGGCATTTTTATATGTCCGTCTGATACTTGTAAATTGCGATCCTTGGTCACTATTATGCGGTAACTTATACCTTCACACAAAAGAATTAAACCTTGCAGATATAATTAGAAATAAAAACCCATAGTCGGAAATATCGGTACTTGCCGCAGTAATATACCCACCTCTGACTGTTGAAACAACCTCACAATTTTCAAATACCGCTGTTGCTGAGCCGAATAAATCTAATACGAAAAAAAACAGTTTGTTTTAATGGTGTAAAATATGATATATTTAGTAAAAAGAAAAAATGAATATAAATGGAGGTTAGAAATGGCTCTTAAACAAAAAATATGCATATCTTTATTTTTCATCATTATAATGTTATTTAGTACTGTATTATCATTAACTGCATTGGCTGATCAATTTACTGTAAATATTTCCGGTATAATAACCGATAAAAATCTTGTGTTGGGAGAAAAAGGTGATCTTAATAAAGATTTTAAGGTTGAAATTGAGGGACTGTCTGTAACAACTTACACAGACTCTATAGGTTCTTTTGTATTGAATGATATTCCTGTGAGTAATAGTCCTTACAATATGAAAATATCTAAAGAAGGTTATCTTCAAAGGACAGTACAAATTGTGGGACTAAATTCTCAATCTTCTTTTATATTTGTTCTGATAGATATGTGGCCAGGAGATATAGTACAGGATAACAATATTAACATGTCTGATATTCTTGAATTGGCAAAATGCTTTAATTCTTCAAAAGGAGATAATTACTACAAAGAAAATCACCTATTACAAATGTAGTGTCAGCAGTCTTTGTTAGCGAGACTTCAGTTAGAGTAAGTTTTAGTAATCCCATCACTACAGATAATGTAAAAAACATTAACTTTTATTGGAATACTGATGGTGTTGAAGAAAATAATAAAAACTGTGCAGATTCCATTAACCCTGTAAAAGTAATCGATGAAAAGACACTGGTAGCTAATTTTAATGAAAATCGTATTGGGACAGGTATAAATTACTTTTTTGTATCAGGAATGACAGATTGTTATGGAAATATAATTCCTTCAAAGAAGTTTTATATAAGTAATTTTCCCGATGCTCCGTCCGAGCTTATTGATGCACAAGCAGACAGCGATAGAGAAATTAAGCTGTTCTTTACCGAGCCTTTGGACACTGCCAATATTAAAATGAAAGGTCCGGATGGTCAGGATGTTGCCATTCGTAGTGTGGTTCTTGATGATACGAATAAAATAATTACTCTATATTTTGAAACCCAGCCTGGAGGCAATTATACAATATACTTAAGCAATCTTTATGCGGATTCAGGTATAAAGATTCCGGACCAAAATGTTATAGTATCTATAATAGATACAACTCCCATAGATAGTGTCAATGTTTTTCCGGTAAACTCAGGCAAGGACGATAACGACAATTTTCTGCCCGACTATGCAATAATCAAGTTCCCTGAAGCTATGTCAACAAAAGGAGCATTTTCTATTGCAGATAAAAGCAGGTATTCCATTTCGGTATCGGGTCCTAATGCATCAGTTACATATTCAGCACTTGATGAGAAAGATACTTTGACTGTTATAGATGACAGGACCGTGAAAATAACATTTGCGGAAGATAAGTTTTTAGATGGTGACTTTAATACAGACATATTATATTTGAAAGTACATCTTGTTTCGGATAAAGCGGGAAATATAAGTGTTTTGCCTATATATGTCGCTGCTCCGGCAAGTAAATCTAACGGCATGTTAAATTATTAATACGGGTTGGCAGTTAGGTTAGGATGCGTAACTCTATTGCTGAAATATTATATGCTCAATTATTTCAGTTCTGTTACAATTTCTTTACACTTAAATTCAATCTGTTGACTCAAAAATATCGCTCTGATATAATTTGTCTTGAATCAAGATAGGTGATATATGCCGGATATCTTGAGAAAATAATTTTAGGTCGGGCTATAAAATAGACGGAAAAGGCGTATCTCGACCGTATTTTATAAAGCCTTATTCCAAATTACAAAAATCACAAGGAGGAATTGAGAGTATGAAGAATCTCAAGAAGATGTTATCGGTAATCGTAGTTATTGCAATGCTCGCAACAACTATGTTACCAGCATTTGCTGCTGATACAGCTGCTGCTCCAAAGACTGAAGCTGACATAGTGAAGGCTTTGGGAGTTGTAATCGGTGGAGAAGATGGAATTACAGACGAATATTTACAGGCAACAACACTAAGGTACCAATCAGCAATTATTTTCCTCAGATTGATAGGTCTTGAAGCTGATGCAAGAGAGTATGCAGGCGAAGATAACTTTGCTGATGCAAACACTGTATCTGCAGACACTAAGAAATACCTTGGTTACCTCAAAACTCATCCGGAGTATGGATGGATTGGAATAGGTAACAACATGTTCGATCCTAATTCAGCTACTTCAGCTCAAGCATTCTACAAAGTATTGCTTGAAACATTAGGATATAAATGTACAGTAGGCGATGTACAGGGAGATTTTGACTATGCTAACACTATAGCTTTTGCAGCCGAAAAAGGATTGGCAAAAGTTGCTAATGTTGACAAGTTCACAAACGCTGATTTAATAACAGCTGTTTTGGAAGTATTGCCACTTGAAAAGAAGGGCACTGGAAAAACTCTTCTTAAGACATTAGTTGAAGCTGGTGTTATTAATGAAGAAATAGCTAAGGAATATTTACCTGATGCATTAGAATTGACAAAGACTGTTACAACTGAAGTTTATAGCGTAGCTGCTACTAATGGACAGTTGACAGTTGTTTTGACTGAAGATGTTGGAGCTACTCCAGCTGCTTCTGATTTCACAATAACTCAGGCTATAAATGGCGGTGCTGCTACAACAGTAACAGGTACTGTTTATAGTTACACTTATGAAACAAAGACTGTAGTTATCGACGTTCCAGTTGTTGCTGAAGCATCAGAAGAACAGAACGTAGTATACTCAGTACAGTATAAGGATACTACAGCTGTAGCTGCTCCTGCAATTGTTGTAGGTGCTGCTTTCGGAATTAAAGATATTGTAGAACCAAGCTTGAAGTTAATAAAAGTTAACTTAAACAAAGATTATGATTCATCAAAAGATACTTTCACAGTTTACAAGACTTCAGATACTTCTGCAACAGTAGCAATAAGTGCTGTAGGTGTTACCGGTAATGCTAAACAAGTTATTGTAAAAGCAACTGGAACATTTGAAGCAGATGTTGATTACACTTTGAAATTAACAAGAGATGGTAAAGACTACACTAAGGCATTCAAAATAGCTGCTGATACTTCAGTTCCACAGTTATTGAAAGCTGAAGCAATCGGTAACAGAATAATCAGAGTTACATTCTCTGAGCCAGTTCAAAATGCGGACGCATTGAATGGTTCTTCCTACAATTTCAGAATCGGTGATGCAGTAATTAATGGCTCTACTGTAGTTTTTAATCCTTTAACTGATACTGATAGTCCATCAGTTAAGTATTTGGATAAGAAATTAGATGAACCTACTGAAGATGATATCGTTGTGTCAGATGATTTGACAACTGTTGATTTTACTTTAAAAAATGCACTTGCAACCGGTGAATATACTTTGGCTATATTAAAGAACGGAACAAACATTAAAGACTTTGCTGGTTATGAAGTTCCTTTGACAAGCACTAAATTTACAGTATCATTGTCAGACAAAGTAGCACAGGCTGACAAATTGACTGTAAACAGCAGGTCAGAAGTTGTTGTTGAGTTCACAGGTGCTATATCAGCTCCTTCAACATCTGTTGTGTTCTGGAATACAGACGGATCAGATTCAAACAGCTATAAGACAGCTAGTAAGGTAGTTAAAACATCTGATACAAAATATACTTTCTCATTCACTTCAAATGTAATACCAACTGGTAAAGTATACTTCTTTGTAAAAGGTGTTGTAGATGCTTATGGAAATGCAGTTCCAACTAAGAAATTTGAAGTTGAAGTTGGAGCTGACCCTGTAGCAACAGCTACTATAAATGTTGTTGATGAAGATACTGTAGAAATTAAATTCTCAAAAGATATGCAGAATGATGCTGCTACAGGTGGTGCTAAAAATACTTCTCACTATGTAGTTAAGAAGTCAGATGGATCAACTGTATCAATTTCATCAATTGAATATGATAGCAAGGTAACAAAAATACACTTAAGTTCAAAACAGTCTGGTGATTGCACAATAAGCGTTAGCGGTGTTAAAGATTTAGTAGGTCAAGAAATGACTCCTATTTCAAACCAGACAATCAAGTTTACAGACGTAACTGCTCCTACACTTGCATCTTCTAATCCTGTTAAAATTAACGGAGCATCAGATGTAACTAAGATTTATGTAGAGTTCTCAGAAGAAATGGCTACAAGCGGAGCTTATTCAGTTCTTACAATTGGTAACTACAAATGGTCATATGATGGTGTTGTTTCATACGAAGCTTTCCCAGACGGTACAACTGTAGCTATATCTGCAGACAATAAAAATGCAGTTGTTATAACTATACCAGGTACGTCTACTAAAAAAGCAAGTACTGCAACAACTATAAAAATAGGTGAAGTATCAGGTGCGACTGTTAAGGCTGTTGCTGACAAGGCTGGAAACTTAATGATTCCTGGTACAATAAGCCCGACAGCTGTTGATGTTTCAAGTGCAAATCCAACAATAGCTGGTCAAGAATTAAAGATAACTTCCGGTAATACTTTACAAGTGAAAGTTAGTGGAAGATTAGAAAAGGTTGCAGCATCAGATTTCGAATACACTACTGACGGTTCAGCTTATGTTTCTACTATACAGTCAGCTAAGTTGGTTGATATTGATGGAGCACAGTGGATTGAGTTCGCTGTTCCAGCAGATACTTTCAGCAGCAATACAGTAATGGCAAAAGTATTTGTTAAGGCTGTTTCAGCAGCTGGTACAACTAACGTATTGGGCGTAGGTATTGCAACTGGCACATCTGCAGCTGCATCAAGTACTTCATTCAAAACATCAATTAAATCAGTTGCGATTTATGACACTAACAATATAATAGTTAAACTTGACGGTAATGTTAAAGTTGGTGACTTGTCTGAGTTCGTAGATAACATCAAATTAACACAGGGAACAACAGCAATTGGTTTACGAAATCCTGCACTTATCGGATCTGCAACGCAGTCAAATGTTATTAAGGTAGAGACAACTACTGCTTTGGATTTAAGTGCAGAAGTAACTCTCAAGACTTTACCTGATGGATTTATTACAGCAAAAGATGCTAACGGTCAGTATATCGTAGCTAATTCAACTGATGGAGTAAAAGGAACAACAGCATTTATTGCAGGAGCTGCTGAAATAACTACTGGTTCAGCTACAAATGAGGTAGCAGATAACGATGAAATAACAATTACTTTCAACATGGTTCCTAAGGAAGTATCTACAGCATCAGTAGTAGCTGATGGAGCTGGTAAAGTTAAGGTTGTTATAAACGGTGTTGGTACTATTACCGGATTTACTTCAACTGACAGTACTGCTCTCACCGGAGCTGCTGCTTCAGTTGCTATAAACGGTAAGACAATTGTTGTAACATTAAGTGCAGCTGACACTGCAGCTAACTTCGTATTCGGTGCTGCTGGTGCTATGACATTCACTCCAGAATCAGCATTGACAAGCGGTGGAAAGACAATAGATACAGACGTTAAGCCAATATTCTAATATTGATTAACTAAGTTAGCTTAATAAAAAAGATGTCTCATAATTTATTTATGAGGCATCTTTTCATGTTATTGATTAATTATATTAATGTGTAAGTTCTACTATAGTATAACTATATACACTTTTCTCTCAGCATAAAAACAAATTTGACACAAAACAAAATATAGGGTAAAATACTTTTGTTTATTGTAACATCTACAGAAAGGCAGGTTGTACACATTGAAACAAAAGAAATTACCTTTGAATATAGAAAAATACAAACCTTTCCAGATTGTTCTAACCGTTGTCCTCTGCATCTTCATATTTATACCGCCATTCTTGCGGGGGTTGTACTTTGAAGCGGAGCAGATTCCGGCAGAGATATGTGTCTTTATCATATTTGCCGCCTTCTGGGCTTACAAGTATCTCATTCGTGACAAACGAATGCTTGTCACTCCAATAGATTATGCTGCTTTAGCATTTATTGTCGTCTACTTCATATCGGTTCTTTTATATATAGTAGGTATACGTCTGGTGGTTGTGCCAAGGCTTGCTGTTATTGAGTGGCTCAAATATTGCATGTATATTGCAGTATTTATAATGATTTCCGATCTTATAAACACAATGAAATTAAAGATGGCTGTATTATGGGTCATAATAGGTACGACCGTGTGCATTTGTATTATTGGTTTTGATGGGGCAACAGGCCAAAATATAGCTAAGCTTATAAACTCTTTTACCGGAAGTGAAACAATATTCGGTACATTTGTTACAAATAGAATTTATTCTACATTACAATATCCCAATGCCCTTGCATCCTACTTGATAGCAGTATTTTTGGTTTCTCTTACCATAACAATGATCACAACAAACAGGTGGATTAAAATAATTCCATCTGTTTGTTCATATATATTTTTAACAACATTTGTATTTACTCAAAGCCGCGGTATGATTGCAGTTGTACCTGTAATAGCTGTTATTTATCTTATTGCCCTTCCGAAAGGAAGCAGGATTAAGGGTGTTATTTACGGGGTATCCTCTATCATACCTTCAGCAATCATTTCTGTTCTGATGTATAAGTATATAATGAATACCGTAGGAAATGAATCTAAAATATGGATTTTATTCTTTGCAGGAATTGTAATTTCTGCTATAATAAACATTATTACTCCAATAATATCTCCAGTTTTGGAAAAGATAAACTGGAAGTTCTATGTTTTAGCATGTGTATTATTTGTAGTTATAGGCATTGCTATAGTTGTTGTATCCATGAATTCAACGGAAAAGCTTGAGCTGGTTTATCCTGAAGGTTCTGAGCACAGAGTTGTCAGCACTCTAAAGAGTGTAATATTGGAGCCGGGCAAGGATTATAAGCTGGTTTATGATGTTGATGCAAAGATAAATGGTGATAAACCGAGTGCTTATACCATTATAATAAACTATAAAAGGGAAAGGGACCTTGTCGTAAATGAAAGAGAGGTTCATATTACACAGTATAGCGGTCAGGCAACAAATGGAGTTGAAAAGAGAGAGCTTCCCTTTAAGCTTCCATCTGATAGTAAAGTTGTAAATATTACTTTCAGAAATGATTATAGTGGTACAAGCTCAGTATTTGATAATGTTAAAGTTGTTGATGCAGCTTCGGGTAAGGTTGCCAAAAATATTGCTATGAAATATAAATACTCATTGGGCAATTTACCTGAGCTTGTACAGATAAATTTAGTATCAAGAAGTCTGGTGGAGCGTTCCATATTTAACAAAGATGCTGTAAATATGTTTAAAGACCGCTGGCTATTGGGCGGGGGTGGAGGAACCTGGGCAGCATTGAATTTTTCATATCAGTCATTTCTATATTGGAGTACTCAGGCTCATAATTATTTTGCCCAGATAGCGGTGGAATGCGGTATTGTTGGTATAATTGTGCTGATATTCCTTATACTATCCATAATAGCTATGTTTGTATCGGAGTTGAAATATAAAAGAAAATCCGAAATAGAAGAGCGAATCCTGCAAGGAGCGTTGTTTGCAGCCATTTTGGGGATGCTTATGCACTCGGTTGTGGACTTTGACTTTTCACTGTCGGCAGTGTTCTTGCTTTTCTGGCAGTTGTTAGGCATATTCAATTCAAGATATAGAAATACATCCATAGAGGAAGAGATTGAAAATAAAAATGTAGTTGTAAAATGTTTAAATAAATTAGTAAAAATAAAAACTGTTAATCTCCATGCTTTTGTTATGCTGACACTTTCGGTAATTATACTGTTTGTTCCGATATTTATCAAGTCGGCTAATGCAAAGGGCAGGGAAGCAGTGAGTATTAGTTCAACCAATGTCGAAAAGGCAATATCCTTGATGAAGAGTGCATCAGGTTTTGATCCATGGATGGTGGAGTATAAGCTTGACTATACAAAGCTTATTCTTTCAAAAGAGAAAAAGACTCAAGAGGATATTGACAGTGCGAAGGATGCTCTTAAGGCAGCCGAAAAGCTGGCATGGTACAGCGTGGAAAACCTGCCTAAGGTTGGTTCCCTTTATTTGAATATGGGAGAAATAGATAAAGGCTTGAGCTTATTTGACAGGTCGGCAGAGCTCCGTCCGTTAAGGCCCGAGGAATGGCAGCAAAAACTTGGTGCATATTACAGCGTTATTGGTTACTATATACAGAGCAAGGACAAAAACAAGGCTTTGACATATATAGATAAAGCACTAGAGATTAAAGATGAAGTTGTTGAGGCCAATAAAAACAATATGAATCCCTTTGCTTTTAACTCTGCAACATTGGAGTTGTATGAGAAGGTAATATATTTGAAGGAAAATCAGGACAAGCTGGAAAGTATAAACGCTGATAAGCTGGTGTTTAACTACGTTGCCGGTTTAGATTGCGATATGAACGGTAAGCCTGATCAGCTTGTGTCCAGTGGAGATAATGCTGTTATTAGTGAGAAGGATGACGGTATTTTAGTGGTGCAAAGTAACAACGGAGCAAAGAATGGCTATATTGAAACAAGAAAGCTTAATTTTGCAGCAGAAAAGAATTATAAGATTGAGATTGAGCTTGCTAATGAAATCTCTCTGAAAGCTCTGCCATACGGTATTACGGGCTTTAGCACCAAGCAGGAAAGTCTTATAGCCACAGGAAAAATATATTCAACCCAGGTTTCTTTTCCTAAGGATTTTAAGCCTTCGGACAATATATTAAGAATCCATACTCCTGAAAAGCTGGAAATAAGAAGCATAAGGGTTGTAGAAATGTAGTTGGGGGATTTTTGATGGATCAAATTAATTTAAAAGATATAATTAAGCTAATAATAAAGAGAAAATGGACTATTTTGGTCTTTACGGCTTGCTGTGCCATAATTAGTGCAGTAGTAAGCATTTATTTAGTCATGCCCTCATACAGCCACAGGATTATATTCAGTATAAGTCCTGTTGACCTTAAGTCAGGATTGGAGACACAGGAAACAATTATTGCAGGTGGAGTGCTACCGGATAATAACGAAACATACAACAAGCAGGCAAACAGAATGCTTGGGGCTATATTGAATAAAATGTCATATCCAAGATATGATGCGGATTCCGTTGCAGCCATGATTGGCAGTAAAGAGTTTAAAGACAAGATTTATGGCGGAAAGTCGGACGGTAGTGTGTCAACCAATGTGTCAGCAAACAAGGACTTAAATCAAATAACAATAGTGTCTCAGTCCCAATTCCCTGATGAGCTTATGAATGTTGGAAAGGCTGTTAAAGATTATCTTCCCGGCTATGTATCTAGCGAAGCGTCAAAATCAATTGAAAAGTCAGCAGGTTTTGTTAAAGACGGGCTTCAGACAGAAAGTGAAAACATTAAAAAGTATAAAAAGGAAATGGATGAATTCTTATCTAAAACAGGCGGAAAAATCGAAAGCCTTTCAATTGAAGATGTTGCAAAGTACAGGGAAATTGAAAACAATTATGTACTTGCTGCACAGGCATATGATTCATATAAGATTATCGAAAAAGAATTGTCACTTATAAAGACGGACTCTATAGAGAGCATGTTGAACATTCAGATGGTATATGAAGACGGTGCACCTTATAAGATTTCTCCTAGAATAAAGGTGAATGTAATACTGGCCTTTGCGGCCGGGTTTATGTTTATAATGTTTTTTCTCATAGTTTTTGAATTTTGGCAAAAAAAGCAGTCGTAGCCAATTATTAGATGGTGCCGTATATGTAAAAATTACACAATAATGCCTAATGGAGGGAATGACTATGAAAATTCTTATAACAGGCTGTAGAGGCCAACTCGGATTGGAATTGATAAGGCAGTTTAATGAATTTGACGGATTATACAGTTTGATTGAAACTGATGTCCACAACCTTGATATAACAAATCAGGCAATGGTTTTTGATCTGGTTAAATCCCAAAAGCCCGATGTGATAATAAATTGTGCTGCATATACAAATGTTGATGGATGTGAGAGCGATGAACTAAATGCCTACAGGGTTAATGCAATAGGCCCGCAGAACCTCTCAGCCGCGGCATTCTCAGTAGGTGCAAAGATAGTACAGGTATCCACGGACTATGTTTTTGACGGAACAGTAAGTTCCCCCAAAATTGAAAGCGATCCTATAAATCCCAGGAGTGTATACGGAAAAAGTAAGGCATTAGGTGAAATACTTGTTAAGGAAATAAATCCAAGGCATTTTATAGTTAGAACAGCATGGCTTTATGGAGAAGGAAATAATTTTGTGAGGACAATGCTTAAGTTGGCAAAGGAGAAAGACGAGGTAAAGGTTGTTAATGATCAGTTTGGGTCTCCTACAAGTACTAAAGATCTGGCAAGATGCATTATTAAGCTTATAAACACCGAGAGCTATGGAACATATCATGGGACATGCGAAGGAAGCTGCAGTTGGAATCAGTTTGCTAAAAAGATTTTTGAGATTAAAGGAATTAATATAAAGGTAAGTGATATCACAACAGAGGAATTGAACCGACCCGCAGAAAGGCCTAAGTATTCAGTTCTTGACAATTTTATGCTAAGGCTTATAGGTATAAATGAATTCAGAAGTTGGGAAGAGGCATTAATAGATTACTTGAAAGGAGAGGTTTGATTATGAAAGGCATTATTTTAGCTGGAGGGACAGGATCAAGGCTGAGCCCGCTTACTAAGGTGACAAATAAGCATCTTCTGCCGGTGGGTAGGTATCCAATGATATATCATCCTATCTCAAAGCTTAAAGCAGCAGGACTTAAGGACATTTTTGTGGTAACGGGAAAGGAGCATGCCGGGTCAATAGTAAATCTTTTAGGCAGCGGATATGAGATGGGATTGAAGTTTACATACCGGATACAGGATCAGGCAGGTGGGATTGCACAAGCACTAGGGCTTGCAGAGGAATTTGTTGGAAATGATAAATGTGTTGTAATTTTAGGGGATAACATTTTTGAAGATAATATTAAAGAGTTTGTTGAAAAGTTTAATGAGCAGCCTGAGGGTGCAAAGATTCTCATTAAAGAGGTTGAAGATCCTCAAAGATATGGAGTTGCAGAACTTTCAGGAGATAAGGTTGTTTCAATTGAAGAGAAACCCAAAAACCCAAAATCAAACTACAGTGTAACTGGAATATATATGTATGACAGCAGTGTTTTTGATATAATTAAGACTCTTAAGCCTTCCGGCAGGGGAGAGTTGGAAATTACAGATGTAAACAACGAGTATATCAGGAGAGGAACAATGACAAGTGATGTATTAAAGGGCTGGTGGACTGATGCCGGAACATTTGATAGTCTGGCTTATGCCAATAAGCTTGTTGAAAATGTGGAAATAAGTCTCTAATCTATTTGTGAATTTTAAAATTCGAATTCTCTCTATTTGAGTAATTATACGTATTATGGAGGATACTATGAAGAACATTATAGTTACCGGTGGAGCCGGTTTTATAGGAAGTAATTTTGTAATTTACATGCTTCAAAAATATAATGATATAAAAATAATAAATTTAGACAAATTAACATATGCAGGGAATCTGGAAAACTTGAAATCCGTCCAGGACAATAAGAACTATGTATTTGTCCAGGGAGATATTTGTGACAGGGAGCTTGTAGATAGATTATTTAAGGAGTACAATGTAACCCATGTGATTAATTTTGCGGCAGAAAGTCATGTTGACAGGAGCATTGCTGATCCTGATATATTTATAAAGACAAATGTGGGAGGTACCGCCAATCTACTAAATATTGCCAGGAAATACTGGGAAGTGGACGGTAAATATAAGGAAGGAGTTAAGTATTTGCAGGTTTCTACTGATGAAGTGTATGGATCCCTTGGAGAAACCGGCTTCTTTACAGAAACAACTCCATTAGACCCTCATAGCCCTTACTCTGCAAGCAAGGCTGGAGGAGACCTTATTGTTAAGGCTTATGCAGATACTTACGGTATGCCGGTAAATATTACAAGATGCAGCAACAATTATGGGCCTTACCAGTTCCCTGAGAAGCTCATACCCCTCATGATAAACAATGCTCTTTCAAAGAAGCCTCTTCCAGTATATGGTGATGGTAAGAATATTCGTGACTGGCTTTATGTTGAAGATCACTGTAGTGCTATTGATATGGTGCTCCATAATGGAAAGCCCGGTGAGATATATAATATTGGAGGGCATAATGAAAGAGAGAACATCCAAATAGTTAAGACTATCATAGGCTATCTCAGAGAGCATGTAGACAGCACAATAGATGAAAACCTCATTAAGTATGTGGAAGACAGGAAAGGTCATGACAGAAGATACGGTATCGATCCTGAAAAAATAAAGAGAGAGCTTGGATGGTATCCGGTCACAACTTTTGAAGTTGGAATAGAAAAGACAATCAAATGGTATCTTGATAACAAGGAATGGATGGATAACATAACTTCAGGAGAATACCAGAATTATTACAAGAGCATGTATGAAAAGGATGTGTAGCTATTGGGAAAGTTCAAATTTATCGATACGGGAATTAAAGATCTTTATGTTATAGAGCCTACGGTATTTGGGGATAACAGAGGATATTTCATGGAAACATATAACTATAATGATTTTAAGGAAGCCGGATTGGACATGGTTTTTGTCCAGGATAACCAGTCAAAATCCTTCAAAGGAGTCTTAAGAGGACTCCATTTTCAAGTTAATTACCCTCAAGGGAAGCTTGTAAGGGTGTTGTCCGGCGAGGTTTTTGATGTAGGAGTGGATTTGAGGAAGGATTCACCTACTTATAAAAAGTGGTTTGGAGTTGTCCTCTCCGGAGAGAATAAAAAGCAGTTTTATATACCCCCGGGATTTGCACACGGTTTTTTGGTTTTATCCGATGAGGCCGAGTTTGCGTACAAGTGTACCGAGTTCTATCATCCTGAAGATGAAAGTGGAATTATATGGAACGATCCTTCCATTGGAATAGAATGGCCTTTAGATGGTATAGGGGAAATTATTCTTTCCGAGAAGGACAAAAAGCTTGGGACTTTATGAGAATAAGTAAATTATCTCTGCCTTATCTCAAAAGGATTATGAAGTCGGAAGATGCGGCAGGGCTGGCAAGCAACTTTATATCACTTACTGTTGTTCAGGGGCTCAATTATATTTTGCCCCTTATAACTGTACCTTATATAACAAGGGTATTGGGTGTTACCAATTTTGCAACTGTCAACATTGCCGTAGCTATTATGGCCTATTTTACTATTTTTACCGATTATGGTTTTAATTTGTCAGCTACAAGGGATATTTCAATCAACAGAGATGACAAAGAGAAAGTATCTGCTATTTTCAGTTCGGTTATGGTAATTAAAACCATATTATGTTTGATAGGTTTAATAGTTCTGACAGTCATGGTGTTTGGTATTAAAGCATTGAAGGATGATTATCAGGTATATCTCATTTCTTATGGACTTGTATTTGGAAACGTATTGTTTCCTATATGGTATTTCCAGGGAATTGAGAAGATGAAATATATTACACCTATCAATATTATTTGCAGGGGTGTAATAACCGTACTAATATTTGTACTTGTAAAAAATAGAGATGACGCGGTTATATATGCTGGGCTCAATAGTTTGTCATCAATTGTAATAGGATTAATCAGTCTTGGGTTGGTTTTCTTTAAATTCAAGGTTAGGTTTAGGAAGCCCGATTTACGAAATATTAAGACCCAGATAGTAGAAGGCTGGTATGTTTTTATATCATCAGTAAGCATGGTAATATACACATCCTCTACTACTATAATACTTGGATTTGTAGTTAGCAAAGAAGCTGCGGGATATTATGCAGGGGCAGATAAGATAAGGGTAGCGGTTCAAGGATTGATAGTACCGCTATTTCAGACTGTTTATCCCTATGTAAATAAATTGGCAAAGGAATCGACTGCAAAGGTTTTAAGCTTTATTCGAAAAGAGCTTATTATATTTGGCACAGCGGGATTTGTATTATCACTGATTCTTTCAATTAAATCTGACTTTGTTGTTGTTATGTTTTTAGGGAAGGAATATTTAAATTCGATTGAGGTCCTTGAAGTCCTGGCATTTGCACCGTTTCTTGTATTGTTGGGGAATATAGTTACTGTGCAGGGATTGCTTTCACTCGGATTGAAAAAAGAATATTCAAGGATATATATGATAACCAGTGTTATTGGAATTATAGCCATGTTTTTGCTCATTGAACTATTCAATGCAGTAGGTGCAGCTTATGCGGTGTTGTTTATAGAGGCACTTATGGTGGCTTTTACATTATATTATCTTAAAAAGAAGGGCATAAGTTTATTTAAGAGGTAAACGTTAGTATATAAGGCAAGTTTATAAGGAGTACTCATGACAGATTTGGATTCGTTTAAAAATCAAATATGTGCTGTAATCGTAACCTTTCATCCCGATGAGCAGCTTAAGGACCGTGTAGATAAAATTTTAAGACAGTCGGGCAATGTCGTATTGGTTGACAATAATTCGTCCCCGACTGAGCTTGAAATGATTAGGGGAATAGTTTCCGGTACGGATAACTGCTTTCTTATTGAGAATGGCAGCAATCTAGGAATTGCTGAGGCACTTAACAGAGGGGTTGAATTTGCAAAGGGGAAGGGTTCAAGGTGGGTACTGTTATTTGATCAGGACACTGTTATTTATGATAATTTGCTTGAGAGTATATATGAAGTCTATACAGCGTACCCGGAAAAGGATAAAATTGCTGTTATAGGCTCTAATTTTACAGATACCTATACTCATAAAAATGTTTATGGGAATGAAGAAGACAAAGGCAGTTTATGGCTTGAAATGCTTACAGTAATCACATCGGGTAGCTTTATACCCATAGATGTGTTTGACAGGGTAGGTTATTTTAGGTCAGATTTCTTTATTGATCATGTTGATGATGAGTTTTGCCTCAGAGCAAAGTACAAAGGATATAAAATACTTCTTATGAGAAAGGAAACTATGAGGCACAGTTTTGGAGCGGCAACTATGCATAGGTTTCTCTGGAGGCGTGTGGGAACATCAAATCATTCGCCTTTAAGAAGGTATTATATGACACGTAACCATATTGTACTTATAAAGGAGTATTTGACCAGGGAACCTGCATGGGTAATTGATACTGTGTTTACAAGATTTAAGTCACTTATTTTAATGCTATTGTTTGAAGAAAAGCGGTTTTTAAAATTAAAGGCAATGCTAAGAGGCTTTATAAACGGGCTGTTTGGCAAACAATTAAGGAAATATTGACATAAACTTTATTGTTGATTATTGAGGTGAAGAAATGCTATTGGTTACAGGTATAACAGGTCACAGCGGAAGTCATTTTTTACAGGAGCTCATCAAAAACAATTACAAAGAACCTATTCGATGCATTGTAAGGCATTCTTCCGATACCGGCTTGTTGGATAGTAGCGGGCTCAATATAGAAAAAGTTTTTGGAGATCTAAATGACCCTGACATTTTGGATAAGGCGATGGTTGGAGTTGACACAGTTATGCATATCAGCTCAATTTTTTATTCTGTCGCAGTTTTGAAGGCCGCCATAAAAAACAATGTTAAAAAAGTTATACTTGTTCATACAACCGGTGTTTATTCAAAGTATAAAGCAGCATCTGAAGAATATAAGAATATTGAAATGAATATTGACAGCATATTGAAAAATAGCGGTAACAATATTGGCGTGATTTACTTAAGACCTACAATGATTTATGGCTGCATTAACGACAGAAACATGATTGTATTTATTAAAATGATAGACAGGCTAAGATTGTTTCCGGTTATTAGCGGAGGTAAAAATTTACTCCAGCCTGTCAACGGCAGGGATCTTGGAAAGGCGTATTATCAAATACTGGAGAAAAAGGAAATAGTTAATGGGGACTACATATTATCAGGTGAAAAACCCATTTCAATGATAGATATGTTTAAACTTATAAGTGAGTTTCTTAATAAAAAAACTGTTTTTATAAGCATACCTCTGGCTTTAGGGGTATTTATGGCAAGATGCCTTAAGTTTTTTACATTTGGCAAGATTGATTTTATAGAAAAAGTACAAAGAATGGGTGAAGATAGAAGCTTTTCACATGAAACAGCAAAAAGGGATTTTGGATATTCGCCTATGCCTTTTGCTGAAGGATTAAAAATGGAAATTGACGAGTACTTAAAAAAGTGCAAATAGAAAGTAGGCATTTTTTATGGAAACAGGTACTGTAACAAATATAAATAAATCAAAATACAGATTGGCTGAATTTATTTGCCTTGCCTGTGTATGTGTTTTTATTGGACTTTCCACGGGAATATCGGGAACCGGTATGATGGGAAGTCTCATAGTTTCTTCAAGCCTTGTATTTATAATGGCAGGACTGTTAAAAAAGCGTGAGACAAGCCTTGTAATCATAATGGGAATAGCATTTATATCAAGAGTTGCACTTGCAGTTATAAATTCGTTTGTATTTTCTCTGCCAGATACCAACGCAGATGCCATCGTATTTGAATCTTTAGGATGGGATATTGCCAAGGCGTGGAATTCTGGAACTATTCCGCCGGATACACCGGGTGCCTACTTGTATTCAAAATTCATTGGAGCAGTTTATTTCATTACAGGAAGATCACCCTTTATTATACAATACTTCAATGTGTTTTTTGGTTTTATAACTGTTTATTTTGTTTATAAGCTTGTGATTGAATTGGGAGGATCAAAACGGTCTGCAAATATTGGAGCTTTCATAGCAGCCGTATTTCCTACGTTGAATTTATATTCTGCAGTTATATTAAGAGAAAATATTATTACAATGATGAGCCTCATATCGGTATACTTTTTTATAAAATGGCTTGGTACGGGGCATATAATAAGAATCGTTCTTGCGGTTTTGTTTTTGGCAGGAGCAGCTTCGGTACATGGAGGAGTAATAATTGTAGGAGGCATATATCTGTTTTTTTACTGCTTCTACAAGCCGAAGGAAAAGAAATGGAGTCTTATAAATAAAGAAGCATTGATAGCAATAGGGATTACTGCAGTTGTATTTGTGTTTTTCAGGGCAAGGCTTTTAAACAAGCTTCCATCCGACATTACCCTTATTTTCTCACCGGAATATCTCACCAGCAGGCTTGTGCCTCTAGCGGTGGGTAGAACTGCATACCTTGTAGGGTATTATCCTGCTTCCTTAATTGACATAGTAATACATACCCCTGTAAGAATATTGCATTTTTTACTAACACCATTTCCATGGATGGTTTCGTCTTTGTCTGATATAATAGGTACCGTTGATGCTATAATATATGGAATATTATGTTTTTTTACCTATAAAGGATTGAAGAGGTCAGAGGGATTTAACAGAATTTTAATGTTAGCTCTATTGGGCATTATTATTATTGAGGTGTTTACATTTGCATGGGGAACATCAAACTATGGAACAGCTATAAGGCACAGGCAGAAGTTTGTATGTCTTATGATTGCTGCCGGGGCTATCGGGATGTGTGGATATGAAAAAAAAGATTGATATAATTATTGTAAATTGGAATTCGGGTAATCAGTTAAGGGAATGTTTGTCCACAATAAGGACAGAGTATGAAAATTTTTGTGTTTCTAAGGTCATCATTGTTGATAATGCTTCAAAGGATGATTCTCTTGATAATTTGGAAAACTTAAACATTCCGTTGGAAATAATCCGCAACACATATAATGCGGGCTTTGGTGCTGCCTGCAATCAGGGGGCGGAAAAAAGCAATGCGGAGTATTTGCTTTTTTTAAATCCGGATACAAGGCTCAATGAGAATTCTCTTGAAAAGCCTTTTTTGTATATGGAGAACGAGAATAACAGCAGGGTAGGGGTATGCAGCATAAAGCTCATTGATGAAACAGGCATGCCTGGAAGAACTTGCACTTGTATACCTAAGCCCCGACACTTTTTTGTTAAAATATTGGGTTTAGACCATATATTTCCTAAGGTATTCAGAAGTCATTTTATGACTGAATGGGATCACAATGACAGCAGGCAGGTTGATCATGTGATAGGAGCTTTTTATTTTGTCAGAAGAGATGTTTTTGTTGAGGCCGGAAAGTTCGACGAGAGGTTTTTTGTATATCTGGAAGATCTGGATCTCTCCGTGCGGATTAACAGGCTAGGGTATATCATATATTATCTTGCCGATGCAGATGCGTTTCACAAGGGTGGAGGTACGTCGGAACAGGTGAAGGCAACAAGGCTGTTTTATTCTATTAGAAGCCGTATTATTTATGGATTTAAACATTTTAACATTTTGTCGGCATGGCTTCTTCTTGTGGCTACCTATACGCTAGAGCCTATTGCACGTTTCACATTGGCACTGTTGCACAGATCTGCCAAGGAATTGGTTGAAACAGCACAGGGATATAAAATGCTTTTTAAAGCTTTGCCGGAAATATTGAGAAAAACTTCTCGATAAACGATTTTTATTGAAAGGTAAGGAATGAGGCATGAAGATATTAATGTTGCCCAAATATCATAAGGAAGGCCCTAGCTCAAGATACAGGCTCTACAATTATATTGAATATTTTGAGGAAAGAGGCCATGCCGTTGATGTAAAGCCTCTTTTATTTGACGGCTATGTCAAAAACTTATATTCAAAGAGAAAAATAAGTCCAATAAAAATAGCAATGGATATTATCAATAGGATTTTTTTTCTCATGTTTAATAAAAGAAAATATGATGTGCTTATTATAGAAAAAGAGCTTTTTACCAATTTGCCTTATTTCTTGGAAAAATTTCTTCTTAAAGGTGTAACTTATACACTTGATTATGATGATGCCATAAGTATAAATTATAAAAAGAGCAGGGTTAAAAGTATTTTCTTAAAGAATAAAATAGATAAGCTTACAAAGCATGCTTCGGTAGTTACGGTAGGGAACAGATGGTATTGGAATGAGCTTGTGAATGCAAAGCTGTGGTACCTTCCAACGGTTGTTGATCTTAAAATATATAAAAAGAGTGATGCCGAAAAAAGATCAAATAATATTCCCGTAATCGTCTGGATAGGTTCGCCGGCAACAGTGCAGTATCTAAGCACAATTTCAGAAGCACTAAGAAGACTGTCAAAAAAGCATGATTATATATTGAGGGTAATTGGCGGAGAATTTGTTTTAGACGGTGTAAATGTTGAATGTGTTAAATGGTCTCAGGATTCTGAGTTTCGATACATTCATGAATCTGACATAGGTATAATGCCTCTTTTGGACACAATATGGGAAAAGGGCAAATGCGGATTTAAGCTTATTCAATACATGGCATCGGGAATACCTACCGTAGCCTCTCCTGAACCTGCCAATGTTGAAATTACGGTTCAGGGCAGCACAGGATTTATTGCATCAAATGATGACGAATGGGTAAAATACATGTCCATTCTTATTGAAAACAAAGCTCTGAGAGAGCAGATGGGTGAAGCAGCAAGGAAAAGAGCGGAAGAATGCTATTCATATCAGGTATGGGGAAGTAAGTTTGTAAGTCTTATTGAGGATGTATCGACTAATAAACTAAATGTAATATGATTTTTGGTGATTTCTGAAGCTTTACTTGGAAGGTTGCAGAGTGTTATAATGTGTCCGTAAAATCGAATGTAAATTAAGAATACCCAATAATTATATGTTAGGGAAAATAAACAATGTGTGGAATAAACGGATTCGTATTGGAGAAAAAAGCTTCTGCTGATGAAAATAAAAACATAATAAATAAAATGAATTCCTTCATTATATACCGCGGGCCGGACAGTGACGGTATATATGCAGACGATAAAGTAGCACTTGGGATGAGGCGTCTTTCAATTATCGACTTGAGTACGGGAAAGCAGCCTATCTACAATGAGTACGGCACAAAGGTAATTGTATTTAACGGTGAGATATACAATTTCAAGGGCCTTAGAGACGAACTTAAAAGTAAGGGCCACAAGTTTAAAACAAAAAGCGATACTGAGGTTATACTTCATTCATATGAAGAGTATGGCACAAAGTGTCTGGAAAAGTTAAACGGAATGTTTGCCTTTGCAATTTATGATATTAATAGCAGTGAAATGTTTATTGCAAGGGACAGGGCAGGTGAAAAGCCTCTATATTATTACAGGGATCATGAGAAGTTTGTATTTGCTTCAGAGCTTAAAAGCATAATCAAAACATTTGATATAAAAAAGGAGATAAACAAAAAAGCATTAAATCAGTACTTTTCATTAACATATATTCCGGCACCTCTTACCATATTTGAAAACATATACAAGCTGGAAGCAGGCTCATTTATTTTATATAAGGAAGGAAAATTTAATATTGAAAGGTACTGGGATATTGACAGTCGGAAGGTAGATATAATCTACAGTTATGATGAATGTAAAAGAAGGCTCAGAGAGGCATTGTTTAATTCAGTTGAGCAAAAGATGATTAGTGATGTGCCTTTGGGGGCATTTTTAAGTGGGGGAATTGACTCCAGCATAATGGTAGGAATCATGTCAAAGCTGTCTTCAAGGCCGGTTGAAACATTTACAATAGGATTTAAGATCAAGGAGTTTGACGAAAGTGACAGGGCAGAAATAGTTTCAAGGAGCAACAAAACAAACCATCATGTGCATTTTCTAGACTACAGCCATGCAGTTGAAGAGCTGGAAAACATATTGGAAACATTTGATGAGCCTTTTGCAGATTCGTCATCTATACCTACCTACTTTGTTTCTAAGTTTGCAGCCCAACATGTCAAGGTGGTATTGACAGGGGATGCAGGGGATGAACTTTTTGCCGGCTATAGCAAGTATATGGTGAATTATTATTCCGATTTGTATAATAAAGTACCCAGGATGCTTAGAAAGAATTTTATTGAGCCACTGGTATACAAGATGCCGGATAGGAGCTCTATTTCAAGGAAAGTCAGAAAGGTTATTGAAAGCACCGGAAAGAATTTGTTTGAAAAACGCAGGGAGCTTATGTTCCTTGGCTTTAATGGAGATAGAATCGGTAAACTCTTAAAAGCGGGAAATATTGCCGGTGATGCATATGATATAATTGAGAAGGCGTATAATAGAAATTCCGAGTTTGAAGAACTTACAAGAACCCTTTATACCGACTTTAAGATTGTCCTTGAAGGGGACATGCTTGTTAAGGTAGACAGGATGAGTATGTTAAACTCTATTGAAACAAGGGTTCCAATGCTCGATAAAAATGTTATTGAGCTGGCATTTAGTATGCCGCCGGATTTTAAAATTAAAGGAAGGAATCAAAAATTTATTTTAAAGGATACATTTAAAGATTTGATTCCAAATGAAATCCTCGGTAAATCCAAAAGGGGATTTGCTGTTCCCATTGGAGAATGGTTTAAGGGACCGCTCAAAAATATGCTTTTGAAGTTTCTTTCAAAGGAGTTTATTTTAGAGCAGGGAATATTCGAGTATGAATATATTAAAAGCCTTCTGGAAGACCACTTTGCTGAAAGGGTTAATAACGCTTATCCTCTCTGGGCTTTGTTTGTTTTCCAGAATTGGTACAGAAAATATTATAATTGATAAGGTTGGTAAATAAATGGATAAAAAGCTAAAAATGCTCCAAATCTGTGCGGTAGGGTTCACGGTTGAAAAGCTTCTGATACCGCTTATTGAAGAGATGAATAAGGAGTATGATGTTACTACTGTTTGTACAAAGGACGATATTTCAGAAAGGCTAAAGGTCAAGGGATATAAAATTCACAATATAAATATTGCTCGTAAAATAAGCCCTGTCAGCAATCTAAAAACTATATGGGAGCTTTATAAATACATGAAGGCCGAGAAATTCCATATAGTGCATGTACACACGCCTGTGGCCGGAATTTTAGGAAGAATAGCCGCAAAGCTTGCAAGGATTCCTATAGTCATATATACGGCACATGGCTTTTACTTCCATGACAATATGGGCACTGTAAAAAAGAATATATTTATCGGCATAGAAAAGCTTGGAGGGTGGCTTTCAGACTTTATATTCACCCAAAGCAGTGAGGACTGCAGGACTGCCATTGAAAAGAAGATCATAGACAAGTCAAAAATTCTCACAATCGGTAATGGAGTTGATGTGGATAGATTTGATCCTTCCCGCTTTGAAGACGCTATTGCTGCACAGAGTCTTAGAAGGGAGCTGGGAATTCAAGAGAACGATATTGTTGTTACCATACTTGGCAGGGTTGTGAGAGAAAAGGGATATATTGAATGGGTGAAAGCGGCAAAAGAGATTACCGGAATATATAACAATGTTAAGTTTCTTGCCATAGGCGGTACCCTTGAATCGGACAGAGACGGAATAAAAGCTGAACTTGACAGCTTTATAAGCGAAAATAAACTAGATGATAAAGTAATATTTGCAGGGTCGAGATCCGATATACCTGAGCTTCTTGAAGTTACAGATATTTTTACACTTCCGTCTTATAGAGAAGGCATGCCGAGATCATTAATAGAAGCCATGTGCATGTGCAAGCCTGCTGTAGCTACCGATATAAGGGGATGCAGGGAAGAGGTTGAGGAAGGCGAAACAGGCTTTTTAGTTCCGGTAGCCGACCATAATGCATTGGCAGAAAAAATAAGATATTTGATTGATAATCCTGACGAGAGAACAAGAATGGGCATTAATGCCAGAAAGAAAGCATTAGAGGAGTTTGATGAAAAAAAGGTTCTCATCCGTCAGAAGGAAGTTATTAAGAGACTTGTCAATGAACGGAAATTATAATGGGATATGATTGGCAAGTTAATCAACATTTTGGGGTTGATTTACCCATTACAGTTTTATATACTGGGTATATGAACAGAAAGTTGCATTAAAATGCAACTTTTATGCATTCCTTAATAAATAACATTTTTTAGAGAGAGTGGGGCAAATGAAGAGGATTTTTGATTTATTATTTTCCATAGTTGCTATTGTACTGCTATCACCTATATTGTTAGTTTTAGCTCTTATAGTAAAGATTACATCCAAAGGTCCTGTTATATTCAGTCAGCGTCGAATCGGAAAGGACAAGAAGGAGTTTAATATTTATAAATTCAGGAGTATGTATGTCGATACACCAAAGGATGTTCCTACCCATCTTTTGGACAAGCCCGATGCGTTTATAACACCTGTTGGTAAGTTTTTAAGAAAAACAAGCCTTGATGAGCTTCCACAGCTCTTTAATATATTAAAGGGAGAGATGAGCTTTGTAGGACCGAGGCCTGCGTTATACAACCAGTATGATCTTATAGAACTCAGGGATCAGGCCGGAGTAAACAGTGTAAGACCTGGAATAACAGGATGGGCACAAATAAACGGACGGGACGAGCTGCCGATACCCGTTAAGGTTGAATATGACAGGTATTATGTTGAGAAAATGTCTTTCTTATTTGATGTAAAAATTATTCTAAAGACATTTATCAGCGTACTTTTATCAAAGGGTGTTGTAGAGGGCAAGCAGTATGAGGTAAAGGAAAAAGAGCATATTAATGCTTAAAATCTGACATTAAATGTGTTATAACACTTTAATGTATGGGGGGATGATGAAATGAGAAGAAAAATCAGATCCAAGCTTTTAGTGGTTTTAGATATTTTTATAATAAATATTGCCATACTGATTTCGTATTTGATGAGATTTGACGGTGATTTAAGAACCATGCCTCCTGAGGTAAGCAACAATATTATATATATCTTTGCTGTTGCAACAGTGATAAAGCTTTTTTCAAATGGAATATTTAAGCTTTACAGCAGTCTGTGGAGATATGCAGGGATATATGAAATGATAAATATAGTAAAAGCTGCGTTTTTTGGAAATATGGTTATGCAGTGTCTGGTTTTAGCAGAACGTGTATTTGTTGAAAAGGGTATTTTAACGTTTAAAATAACTGTGCCTGTGAGTATTTTTGCCATTTGCTTTCTAGTTGATATTTTTCTGCTTGGCGGTACAAGGTTTGCTTACAGGGTTTTCAGAAGGATTGTAAAGGGCGAGAAAATACAGTTAAAAAATTCAAAAAGGGTATTGATTGCCGGTGGTGGAAATTTAGGAGCTTCACTGATTAAGGAGCTTAGACGGCATACCGAATTAAACAGTGTGCCTGTTGCAATTGTAGATGAAGATCCTTATAAAATAGGTAAGGAAATAAATGGTGTGCCTATAATAGGTCAAAATAAAGATATTTTGGATATAATAATCCGCAAAAAGATTGATGAGGTTATTATCACCATACCAAGTGCTTCCAACCAGGTAATTAATGAAATATATAATGAATGCTCCAAGACAGACTGTAAAGTCAAAATATTGCCTTCAATGGCACAGCTTATTGATGAGACAGTCATGATACAGAAAATAAGGGATGTTAACATAGAGGACCTTCTAGGAAGAGAGCCTGTTAATTTGGACATCGAGACAATAGCGTCCTATATAGAAGATCATGTAATAATCGTTACAGGCGGAGGCGGATCAATAGGATCTGAATTGTGCAGGCAGATAGCGTCATTTAAGCCTAGACAGCTTATAATATTGGATAATTATGAAAATAATGCATATGATATTCAAAATGAGCTTATGTATAATTATCCTGACCTTAATTTAGTAACTATTATTGCAAATATAAGGGAAAAACATAGAATTGACAGTATATTCAAAAAGTACAGACCTAATGTGGTATTCCATGCAGCAGCACATAAGCATGTTCCTCTTATGGAAGCAAACCCTACGGAGGCTATAAAAAACAATGTTTTCGGAACCATGAATGTAGCTGAGTGTGCGGACAAGTATGGCGTAAAAAGATTTGTGCTTATTTCAACGGATAAAGCTGTTAACCCTACAAATATCATGGGTGCTACTAAAAGAATTGCTGAAATGATAGTTCAAGCCATAAACTCCCAGAGTAAGACGGAGTTTGTAGCTGTAAGATTCGGTAATGTGCTTGGAAGTAACGGCAGTGTTATTCCTTTATTTAAAAAGCAAATTGAACAGGGAGGACCTGTAACGGTTACTCATCCTGAGGTTACAAGGTTTTTTATGACTATTCCTGAAGCCGTTCAACTGGTTATTCAGGCCGGTGCTATGGCAAAGGGCGGGGAAATATTCGTACTGGATATGGGAAAACCCGTTAAGATATATGATTTAGCAAGAAACCTGATAAAGCTATCAGGTTTCGAGCCTGATGAAGATATAAAAATTGAGTTTACAGGATTAAGACCCGGTGAAAAATTGTATGAAGAGCTCCTTATGGATGAAGAGGGTCTTAAATCCACTGCCAATAAAAAAATATTCGTAGCGAAACCTGTTTTTACTGATTTTGTACTTTTAAAGCGTGAGCTGGATCGACTCAAGGAGATTATAATGACTGATGCCAATGAAGCCATGGAATATGTTCAGATGATTGTTCCTACTTATAAAAAAGCTCAATAGAAAAAGATATTATAGTTTTTTGTTATAAAAGGTTAAAACCCTGTCAAGCCTTCTGCTGTATTGTTGGACGGGGTGACTCTGCAGATCGAAGTTGTTGATTTCAATGAGTTTGTTAAGACGAATGTGCATACGGGCAATCAGTGAATACATGAGTTCTTTTGACATGAAATAATAGCCTCCTTTAATTGACTTGATAAATCAACTGACTTTATTTCAGAATAACGGAATAAATATTAGATCAACTGAAATCATACATTAATATCGATTCTCTAATTAAGCCAATATGGACAACCTGTTTAATTCTAATTATAGCACATATTGGAAATTTATCAATGGAAAATATTAAAATTTATAACCCATAAATTTGTGATTTTATTTTAGCTTATAAATGATATAATGTATAAAGAATACTTTACAATTAATATTTTATACAACTATATAGTATTAAATATATATCATTTTCTGTTAGGAGTGTGTTTTGTGAATAAGAGAATATTGATAGTGGAAGATGAGAAAAACATTGTTGACATTTTGAAGTTTAACCTTGTAAAAGAAGGATTCGATACAATAGAAGCAAATGATGGAGAGCAAGGGCTGGAATTGGCACTCAAAGAAAAGCCTGACTTGATTCTTCTTGACATCATGCTGCCTAAAATGGATGGGTTTACGGTATGCCGAAAGATTAGGCAAAGTCTTTCCACGCCCATATTAATGCTTACAGCCAAGGAAGAAGAAGTGGACAAGGTTTTAGGTCTTGAGCTCGGAGCAGATGATTATATCACAAAGCCATTTAGTCCAAGGGAACTAATGGCAAGGGTTAAGGCTAACATTAGAAGAACAGCACTCTCAGAAACGCAATCTTCAAGCTCTGACAGTATAATGAGGATAGGTAATCTTGTTATCGATTTTGAACGCTATGAGATAAAGAACGACAATACTCCCATAGAGCTGACTTTAAGGGAATTTGAGCTTGTTAAGTTTTTGGCTCTATCCCAGGGACAGGTATTTTCCAGAGAGGTTCTTCTGGAAAAGGTATGGGGTTATGAATATTACGGAGATGTGCGTACTGTTGATGTGACTGTACGAAGAATAAGAGAAAAACTGGAGAAGAACCCAAGTGAGCCTGAGTATATAATTACAAAAAGAGGAGTGGGTTACTACTTCAAAAAGGTAGGATAAGATGCATTTCAGGGAGTTGCGGTGGAAGTTTATAAAGAACTTTTTTTGGAAATTTTCACGAAGCCTGCAGTGGAAATTGGTTTCAATTTTTATTTCAATAACCTTAGCCCTTATGATAATAATGTGGCTATTTTTAATTGACTCAATAGAATCCACTTATTATCAGAGCTTTAAGACAAGCATAGAATCGGGTTTAAACAAATGGGATTATAAAAACAACCCCAATGTAGGAAAAGAGCAGGTTAAAGATGATCTTGTGGGGAGAAATAATGCTATTCTTATTTTCTATGCCGGAGAAGACAGAACTTATGCCATTGTTGACAAAAATAACTTAGACCCTGATGACATTTATTTTTATGATTCCAGGTATAAGGGAAATAACAGAAGAAGTGTCTATCTGGAGGATTTGCTCAAATCAAAGAATTTTGTCACTGCTTTATCGGGAGAGACGGGTGACAAGGAAATTCTTATGCATACCAGTGATGGTACTGCTTTTTATGATTATGCATGGACTAATGGTAAATATATACTCTATTTTAGGTATTATAGGCAGGATTTGGGTAATACTATTGATAATCTCAATGTTGATCTTTTAAAAAGCTCAATAATAGCAATAATCCTTTCATTGCTTATCGGATATCTTCTTTCGAAGACCATTACAATTCCGATTATAAATGTTATGCATAAAGCACAAAAGGTTGCCGGAGGAGATTTTGACCAATTGGTTGATGTGAAATCCGATGATGAGATTGGAAAGTTGACAAAGACATTTAACTTTATGGCTAAAGAGTTAAAGCAGAAGATAATTGGTATATCCAGTGAAAAAAGTAAGATAGAGACTATTTTGAAATATATGGCAGATGGAGTAATTGCCTTTAATATGTCAGGTGAAGTAATACATTCCAATCCGGCTTCTTTAAGAATGCTGGGTATCAAAGATGCTAACTTTACGTTTTATGAGTTTGCAAAGAGATATTCAATGGATATAAGCTTAGAGGAGTTTCTTGAACCGGAGTCATCTCCCACAAAGGAAACAAATATAAGAACCATGAATAAAATAATTAAAGTCTACTCTGCTTTGTTTACCGATGAGGAAAACAAAGCAGAGGGGATTATTATAGTTCTTCAGGATATTACCGAACAGCAGAGGCTCGAAGAAATGCGGAAGGAGTTCGTTGCAAATGTTTCTCATGAACTTAGGACTCCTCTTACATCTATTAAAAGCTACACTGAGACACTTTTAGACGGCGAATATAAAAATGACGAAATTGCCGAGAAATTTTTAAGTGTTATAAACTCAGAAGCGGACAGGATGACGAGACTTGTTAAAGACCTTTTGCAACTGTCAAGTCTGGACAACAATAAAATGCATTGGAATAAGAAAAATGTCAGTTTGACGGAAATTGTAAAGACTTGCGTAAACAAAATGTCCATAGATGCTAAGAACAAGGAGCAATCATTGGAGTTCTTTGTTGAAGAAGACCCAGGCGGAGTATATGCCGATAGAGATAGAATAGAACAGGTAGTGATTAATTTAATAAGTAACGCCATAAAATATACTCATGTAAAAGGTATTATAACAGTAAGTGTCGGTGTTAAAGATGGCATGGCATTTATTAAAGTGGCTGACACAGGAATCGGTATATCGCAGGAGGATCTTAAGAGAGTATTTGAAAGGTTCTATAGGGTTGACAAGGCACGTTCAAGGGAGATGGGCGGAACAGGCCTTGGATTGGCGATTGCAAAGGAAATTATAGAAGCTCATGGCGGTACCATATCAATTTCCAGTGAACTTGGTGTGGGAACTGTTGTAGTTATAAGTTTGAATTTGTCATGTGAAGTATCCGATAATATGGAAATACTGGAAGAATAACATGTAATTTAATTTTAAATTCAATGTAATAGATTTGTAATATAAAATGTAGTATAATAAACTTAGAATCATATATAGAGACTAAAAAAATTATTTGATTTTGTGTTTAATCGTTTTGAGGTGTTGTACAATGTATAAAAAATTATGTAGTTTTTTGACAATTTTAATAGTGTCGACTTTAATGCTATCAACTGTTTCATTTTCCTACAAAATGGATGGATCAGGAGATGTAGTTGATGATGAAATAATTTACAGGAAGGATACCAAGCCTACTGCCAAACAATTTTTAGTTACTATAACTGCTCCTGAGAATGAAAAAGTTGAGAGTGAAAAGTCCTATGTAATATGCGGTGTTTCAAAAGATAAGGACCCGGATAGCATAGTTGTAAGACTGTTGAGATATGACGAAGAAACCGATACATACATAGACTTCCCTGATTCTGAGGGTGATACCAGATGGGAGCTCGGAAGATTCGGCGTATTGATAAAGGAAATTGAATTTCCTAAAGACGGTGTCAATAAGATAAGAGTTGTGGCGTATAAGAAAGCTTCAGCGAAGGTTCAGACTCTTATACGCGGCGAAAATCTTCAGATTACCGATTATACGGTTATTGTAAAGAAAGATGATATTACAGAAAAGATTAAAAGCGGTATACAAAAAATAACAGATTTTTTTAAAGGTATATTCAAATAAACTAAAATGAAATTTGGGGTTTTTTATGAACCTGGCTAAATGGGAAAGATTAAAATTTTTTGCATTATTGATATTAATAGTGACAAGTATATTACAAGTAGGAATCCTGTGGAGTTTTAAAAAATACGGGGCTCCTAATTATTTTTTAAGTGAGTTTTTCAATAAGCGAAATTCAGCTGCACAAAAAGGCTTGATTGAATTTAAAGAAAATTTGTTCATGCCAAATAGGGTTATTGTGTCGGAAAATATATACACAAATAACTGGCTCATTGATAGAAATAATAAGAATTTTCCCAAGCTTTATGCAGACATGAAGCTTTATCTTGCAGATATTCTTACAAAAAGCGAAATTAAAAGTGACAAAGTGTCACCTCTTACAGAAGGCACTATATTGGAGCTTATGGAAAAACCTTCAGTAACATTTGAATTCAGCACAAGCATCAATTCAAGAATGTTTCCGTGGCTCCTTGATTTTTCAGGCGTTAACATCACAAATAATGAAATTTCCAGTATAAAAAAGGTTATTATTATTCCAAACCTTTCGAATGATCAAAACTTATGCAGTATAGAAATAATAGATGAAGTAAGCCAAAAAGTATTTGAATACAATAGGCCTTTTAAGTATAACACCGATATGGGCAAGGAATGGTACAGTCAATTGATAGACGATTTGGGGAAGCATTCACCTTATTCGGGTTATAGCCTTTTTAACGTCAATGTAAGCAGTATTAACGGAAATAAGAGGATTAAGATTCCTAAAGATATGGTTCTTTTAGTTCCAAAATCCGGCGAGTTCAGTTTATTTAAAAATTATAGCTGTGTTTCACCTGAGGAATTTATTTTAAATAAAAATGACAAAAGTGATTTTGATCTCAACGACAGAATGAAAAGACTAGGTGAAATGATTCTAGGAAATGATTCCGAAAGCTTTTTCCCATCTATAGATATAAATGGTGCAGCTACATTTAAAAATGTGGGTAATACCTATAAGGTTTATAGCAATGGACTTTTGGAATATCATTATCTTCAATCTGACGGTATTGTAAATAAAGGTAAGCTTGAAGATGCTTTTGAGAAGGTTACTGAGTTTATCGGTTCTAGGGTTTATCTTGTTGAATCCGATGATAAAGACTCCCAATATGACATATCCAATGTTGAAATATATCTATCCAAATTTGAAGAAAAGAATGACAGGTACAAATTTACATTTGATTATCGTTTGGATAATGTGCCGGTTTTCTTTAATTTTGAAATCAATGATAAGGGTAAAAGGGTACTAAATAATGCAATAGAAATTGAAGCCACCGATAAAAGAGTTTTAAACTGTTATTGGATAATTAAGAATTTTACACCCATAGCAGATAAGACATATAATTTATTGTTTACAGATATATTGGACAACTTATCCGCTACCAGACCTGACATTGAGTCTATAAAAAATGTTTATCCATGTTATGAGGTTGGTTCAGAAGAAGGTACAAATATTCTTGAGCCACTATGGCTGATAGAACCTGATAAGCAAAAATCATTGCCTGCAAAAATAGATCCATTTACAGAAAAAATGAAACCCAAATAAAGGAGGACGTATGGATTGGTCAAAAGCAAAAAATATTTTGCTTGTTCTTTTTCTAACATTAAACTGCATACTGCTTTATAATAATTATATATCCTTTTCAGGTGGAGGAAGTATTCTTTCTGATGAAATGAGCTCCAATACATTATCTGTTTTAACAAGCAGGGGCGTGGGCTTAAATTGCGAAATACCGCCATCAGCCAAAGCTGCTACAATTATCTATGGTCCGTATTTTGAAGACAGGCAGAAAATTGCCGATGTTTTATTAGGGCCAAAATCAAGGGACACAATTGATGATGGTGAAATCATTGAAGGCACAAAGCGGCTTAAGTTCTATAATAACTACTTTGATTTTGAAGACGTAAGCCCCAGTGGAAGCAATAATATTAACGATATGGAACAGGCAAGGACGTTGCTGGAAAATGTTTTGGGTGATATGGAAATTCCATATAAGGATTTTGAATTAGAAATAAAAAATGAGCTAAAAGGTAACATATATGAGTTTGAATACAATCAGGTTTATGAAGACTACATATTCTATGATAATTACATAAAAGCTCAAATTGGACAAACAGGTATAATAAGATTAGAATTTAAATATAGAAATGTGAGGGGTATTAAAGTCAATCCCAAGCAAAAGACAATTGATGCATACCAGGTGCTGCTTAAGATGACAGATGTTAAGAATGTTATTATAGATGATATCGATATAGGTTTTGGAAGTTATTGGGATAACGGTGTAACTTTGAGTGATTTACTTTCATGGCGTGTAAGACTTAATGACGGAACAGAAAAATTCTATAGTGCGTTTACGGGGCAAAAGCTTATTGAAATTTTGGATGTTGATTAAGCGGACAAATATTTCCATATATTTCCTAAGAGAGAAAATGGAATTTAAGATGGATAGATATAACTGCACAAAATTTTATATTTTGTTTTGTAAATTATTTATATAAGTGCTATAATTGAAACGTATTGTTTATTATGTATAGAAGTATAAAATTGGGTATAAGTACAAGCATACAGAGTTGAGTTGTGAGACTGCGGCTGTATGTATATGATTTTATATAAAAAGTAGTAATTACCGGATAATTTTAATTTTGTTTATTGAAAGTTGAGGGATGGTTTTGGATAAGTTCGTTATTCGAAGTCAAAGAGCATTAAATGGAGAGGTTAACATAAGTGGTGCCAAAAATGCTGCAGTAGCTATTATTCCGGCAGCATTACTGGTGGATGGTCCTTGTAAGATAGAAAACATACCTGATATACGTGATGTTAGGGTTTTGATTGATATTATTACAAAGCTTGGTGCGGAAGTCAAATTTGATGATGATAATTCAATAAGTGTAAATACACAGTATTTGAATTGTTGCTCAGCACCGTATGAGATGGTTAAATGTATACGAGCATCTTATTATTTGATTGGAGCTCTTTTAGGAAGGTTTAAAAAGGCGGAAGTTGCCTTGCCGGGTGGATGTGATTTTGGATTTAGACCCATAGACCAGCATGTAAAAGGTTTTGAGGCGTTAGGAGCAAAAGTTGTAATAGAGCATGGTCTTGTAAAGGTTAGTGCAGATAAGCTTGTAGGTGCACAAATATATCTTGATGTAGTGAGCCTCGGAGCAACAATTAACCTTATGCTTGCGGCAGTAAAGGCTGAAGGAACTACAATAATCGAAAACGCTGCAAAAGAGCCTTATGTTGTAGATGTTGCAAACTTTCTAAATGCCATGGGTGCAAATGTTAAAGGTGCGGGAACCGATGTAATAAAGATAAAGGGTGTAGAAGTTTTAAGCGGCGGAATGACCCACTCAATCATACCGGATATGATTGAAGCGGGTACTTTTATGGTTGCAGGGGCAGCGACAAAAGGAGATATTGTTGTTAAAAACATAATACCCAAGCATGTTGAGTCTCTTACAGCCAAACTAATAGAAATGAATGTGAAAGTAATTGAGGGCGAGGATTGGATAAGGGTTCAGGGCTCTGATAATATAACTAAAGCCAACATAAAAACATTGCCGTATCCAGGCTTTCCTACAGATCTTCATCCTTTGGCTACCGTTCTTTTATGTTTGGCTGACGGTACAAGTACAGTTACTGAGGGAGTTTGGGATTCCCGGTTCCAATACGTTGATGAGCTCAAAAGGATGGGTGCAAAAATAAAAGTAGAAGGAAGGATGGCGCTTGTAGAGGGGCCGGAGATTTTAACGGGAGCACCGGTTAGAGCAACTGATTTAAGAGGGGGAGCAGCCTTAGTAATAGCAGCACTTACAGCAAAGGGCGTTACGGAAGTACATAACATTAGACTTATTGACAGAGGCTATGAGAATTTTGATAGCAAGCTTAGAAGTCTAGGTGCTGATATAATTAGGGTTAGTGAACCTGATTAAGGAATATATAAGAAAGAACAAAAGAAAAACTAAAGAAGAACTAAAGAAGAACTAAAGAAAAACAAAAGATATACGAGGAGTTTATTCAAATGATAAAATTCTGCAGCTTATTTAGCGGCAGTAGTGGCAACTGCTTATTTATCGGTTCAGGAAGAACAAAGATATTGATTGATGCAGGTGTTAGCGGAAAAAGAATAATTGAAGCACTTTGTTCCATCGGGGAAAATCCTTCGGATATAAGTGCTGTTTTAATTTCTCATGAACACTCGGACCACATAAGAAGTGCCGGAATCATATCGAGAAAGCTTGATGTGCCTATTTATGCAAATGTTAAGACATGGAAGTCTATGGAACACAGCATAGGTCCTGTAAAGGTTGAGAATAAAAGGTTTTTTAGTACCGGTGAGGAGCTTGTAATAGGGGATATATGTGTAAATACATTCAGTATTCCCCATGATGCCTCCGACCCTGTAGGGTTTAATTTTATGGTGGATAATCGGAAGATAACTACTGCAACCGATATAGGTCATATAACAAAAAGGCTTTTGGAGAATTTTGAATCCAGCGATCTAATACTTCTCGAATCAAATCATGATGTGGAGATGCTTAAAGTAGGTCCTTATCCATGGAGCCTCAAGAAGCGTATATTAGGGGATAACGGGCATCTATCAAACGAAATGGCGGGCAAAGTTATTGCTTATATGGCAAAGAAGGGTACAAGAAAATTCCTTCTTGGGCATCTCAGCAAGGAGAACAACTTTCCCGAGCTGGCGTACCAGACGGTGTACAATGTTTTAAATGAAAATCAAATATGCCCGGGTGAAGATATTGAGCTTAGTGTAGCATTGAGAGACCGGGTAGGAAAGGTAATAGAGCTGTGAAGATCAGTATAATTACAGTGGGCAGGCTAAAGGAAAAGTATTTGAAAGAAGGTATCGCAGAATACAGCAAAAGGCTTTCAAGGTTTTGTGATTTGGAGATAATTGAGGTGGAGGACGAACAGGCACCTGACAACATAAGCCCTGCTCAGGAAGATCAGATTAAAAAAAAGGAAGCGGAAAAGATTAAAAAGAAAATAAAGGAAGGCTCTTTTGTTTCAGTCCTTGATTTAAAGGGAGAAATGCCGGATTCTGTGAGCTTGGCTAAGAAGCTGGAATCTTTTTTTGTTTCCGGCATATCATCCATTGTATTTATAATAGGCGGATCATTGGGACTGGATCATGAACTGGTAAAGTCTGCAAATTATAGGTTGTGTCTGTCACATCTTACATTTCCCCATCAGTTAGCAAGGCTTATATTATTGGAGCAGCTGTTCAGGTCCTTTAAAATTATTAATGGTGAACCGTGATTTACCGAATACATGACTCTAAATTACCCGTGCTTTTCATGTGTTATGCTAAGAACAGAAGAGAAGCGCAGGAAGGAGGCATGTTATTATGGGTAAAATTGCAGTATATACAAGGGTTTCATCAGCACGACAGGCGGCAGATGATGCTTATTCCTTGGATGTGCAAAAAGAGAGATGTATTTTTCTTTTGAAAAGCAAAGGATATAATGATACAGACATTGACTTCTTTTGTGATGCTGGAATATCAGGAACAACTATACTAGAGAGAGACCAATTAAAAGAACTGTTGGATAAGTTAGAAAAAGGGCAGTATGACGGTATTTGCTGCTATGATTTAAGTCGCATCAGTAGAAGTATCAGCCATACACTTCAGATTTTCAAATTATTGAAGGAAAATAATTTAAGACTTTACACCTGTGATGGCGCTTTTAATGGGGACATAAATGGGCAAAATGCAAAAATTATGGTAAGTATCTACAGCATGCTCAATGAGTTATTTATTGACCAACTTAGGGAAAGGGTAATTGACGGTATGAGCAAATCTGTAGAAGCGGGGAATTATTTTGGAGGACCACCTCCCTATGGGTACAAATATGAGTATTTCTCAGTAAGGCAAGAAAATAACTTTCAAGAAAATCAAAATAGCAAAACAAAGAAAAGAGATATAAAGAAGAGGCTTATTGTAAATGAAGAAGAAAAACCTATAGTAGAATTGATTTTTACTTTATTTGTTAGAGAAAAGTATAGTATAAAAAATGTAGCCCAGCACCTAAATTTACATGGTTATAAAACAAGGGCGGGAAAACAATTTGCAACTGCAACTGTTCAAAAAATTTTAGAAAATCCTGTATACTGTTCAAGACTTTTTTGGGCGAAACGCAGGCAGAAGAAAAAAACAGAAGAAGGTGTGCGGGTTTGGGAAAAGAAAACTATATATGATATTAACTTTTATGATTTACCTTTGGGAAACCATCAATCAATAATTTCAGAAGATGTTTTTCTTGAAACATTAGAACGTTTGCGCAGCAGAAGAAAAGTCCGAATGAATCAAAATACAGCAGAAGCCATGCGGGGGATTACAAAACAGCAATTTGATGATGCCAATAAAAAAATGTTTATAAATATTTTAAGATGCCCTGGATGTGGTGGAGGAATGACATCTTCTCTACAGCCTGCACCTAAATTGGCCAATGGTAAAAGAGGTAAGGCAAAAGTATATTATAAATGCAATAGTTTTAATGCGGGTCGGAACTACTGCGATGGCTATTATTCGGTACAAGAAGAGCGGGCGTTTAACTTGATAAAAGAAGATTTTTTTAAACGGCTTAAAGAAGCATTTATGTTAGTTAAAGAGTATCAGCAATATATTTACGAAAAATACGGAACTGATGAACAAATGCTTTTTGATATGGAGATTGCTAAAATTAAAGATGAAATTAAGATACTTGAGAAGAATAAAACTAGGTTAGTATCAAAGTTGGATACCTTGATTGAACGCCAACTTTTAGAGGATTCTGGAACTCTTAAATATGAAAGACTTCAGAAAATGATAAATGACACAGAAATTGATATTGCAAAAGTTCAACAACTAATAACAGAGCAGCAAAACAATATCAAACAAGCAGAAAGACGTAAAGAAGCCTTGTTAAAGGAAAGTCGGGAACAAGAACAGTTTGACAATATAGAAGACTATTTTTGTTCATTATCACTGTTGCAAAAAAGGCAACTACTTGAAAAAGTTTATTCAAGGATTGTAATAAACACGGTCAGTAATGCAAGATACGGACCTAAAAGATTAGAAATAAAAGATATTAAATATAATCAGTATTCCAGTACTATAGGGCTTTGTAAGATTCTTGGAGTTCAGGACTTCAAAGAGTTTAATAACTACCTCAAAACAAAGGGAAAAGAATTAAATCTCTTAGAACAATATTACGGTGATGCAGAAGAGTACATGAAAGACATAGAAAAAGTAAATATGAGCAGCAGGTTTAAGAATTATATAGAAGAATTAGATGCTGTTAAAGGCAAATGTAACGATGAGTTCATAGAGGAATTTATTGATGAAAGTTTAGAAAAAACCGAACAAGTATCAGAAATGACACTTGATGAAGTAATGCAAGACTTTGATAAAACATATGAGGAATTTAAATTTAAGTATTTCTTAAAAAAATACTGCAAAATAAAAATGCTCTTACCTGAAGGGTAAGGGCTATTTATTTTTTACGCTAAAAATTTTTATTTAGAATAACATGAAAATCCTGAGAATGATATGAAACTAGCCATTTGATTGGATTTTTGATACTATTTCTATTTTACTTGTGAGTCTGTTTTTCCAAGAGAGAATAGAATACCATTTTAGATTAAAAAAAGCCTTTATTTTTTTGTGATATAATATGTCTTATTTATTTAAAGGGGTGTTTATTATGGATAGTACGAATTTTGAAACCTTTTTCAAGAAAGTATGGGACAAAAGTAATATCTTGATTGATGCAGATGATTTTAATTTGAAAGTTTTGACTGCTATCATATTTTATGGAAGGCATCAAATTAAACTAGGTGAAGAAATAATATTCAATTTTAATCAAATTAGAGTATTGCTCGGACTTGAAGATTCTGAATATACCTATCATCGAATTGAAAATGCCATATTTTATTTCAAAATCAATTTCTTTAAATTTAAACTGACAAATAATCGTGAACGGATTTTCCATGCTATTAAAGCATTTGAAAAACCAATGAATGACATTTACTTTAATAAAGAGTGGAGGGTTGAAATTGATAGTGTTCTCCGAGAACGGATTCTCCAATCTGATTTTCACGATTTGTTTACAGAAATGGAGAAATGAAATAATATTCCTATCTACTATGCTATTTAGAAGGTTGTGCAAGGGAGATAAAGAAAAGCCCAGCGGAAATAGGAATACTAATTAGAAAAAACTATTCAATATCAAAGCAGGGCAAAGATTTTGATTTTATCAATGGATACTATGTATACATTACTATTTTCTCGGCTATTCGATAAATTCTATCAGGGTTATTGGAATATAAATTAAAATATACTTTGAGTGGTAATGTATAAAGAATATGAAAGAAAAGGGGTGTAAGGAGATATGGAGGGTACTTTTGAAAATACACTGCCAGAATATCTTAAAAAAGCAGAATTAATAGCAGAAATGTCTTGCACACTGCAAATAGTTAAGAGACTAAAAGGAATGGGTTTTAATGTAAAACAAGTTATAAAAATTATTGAGTTGCCCGAAAGTGCTGTTTTAAGGGTTTTTACCGGAAAAGAAGACATCAGAAAAATTGCTGAAGACACTGTTAATCAGCAAATAGCAGAAAATGATGGTAAAATCCCGGAATGTAGGGACTTTATAAAATGGGTAGAAAATGCACTACAGTATTTTGAGCCGGAAGGAGATAAAGAAGAACTAATACCATTAGCAGAACCGCAGAGGCTCACTTGTGAACAGTGGGCACAGTATACTCCATATGAAAACAAACTGGAACTTTTTGATGGAGAAGCGCTGGCAGACTTAAGAGAACGGGAAAATATGATAATTGCTTTAATATACAACATTGGGTTAAAGCATTTAATTAAAATACTACCTCCAGAATCTAAAACAATCTTAAAAGAACTATTGGATGAGCAATAGTTAAAACCAATTGCTACTTTATTAAAGCAGGCAAATGAGATTCAAAGCCATTAAATTAGCCTATATAAGGAGAAAGATAATGAGGAGTAAAAAATAATTCTATATAAACATTTAATGATTTAATCAGATTTGTAAAGAAGCAAAAATAATACTAAAATACTTGAAATAACTCCTTATGATTTACTACTCTATTATTACATCATTATTACCTCTATTAAAGATAAACATAATAATTGAATAAGGTATTCAATGTAAAAAAGGCACTTTTGATGCCTTTTTTACATTTTCAATTCAATATACTATTTTAATTTCTAATTCTTGGACATTTATGATAAAATATTGATAAATGTAACATCTATGGTACGGATTTAAGTATTGGGAATGGGGTGATATTGGTGAATAAGAAGGATTTATCTGAAAGGGACATATGCTCCAAGTACATAACACCATCCCTGATGAGTGCTGGATGGGATTTAGAAAGACAAATTAGGGAGGAAGTTTCCTTTACTGATGGGAGAATCATAGTCAGAAAGAAATTGGTTACCAGAGGAGAGAGGAAAAGGGCGGATTACATACTGTATTATAAACCCAATCTGCCTCTTGCTATTATAGAAGCAAAAGATAATAAGCATCCAGTGGGGGCTGGTATACAGCAGGCAATAAAATATGCAGAGATTTTGGACATTCCATTTGTTTTTTCAAGCAACGGGGATGCATTTTTGGAACATGACAGAACTATTAGTGTGGGCAGTAAAGAAAGAGAAATACCACTTAACCAGTTCCCATCTCCCGAAGAACTATGGGACAGGTACAAGATAGCAAAAGGATTTAATGAAAGAGAAGAAGCAATTGTTGCACAGGAATACTATTTTGAACAAAATGGCAAAAGCCCAAGATATTATCAGCGTATTGCCATAAACAGAACAGTAGAGGCAATTGCCAAAGGCAAAAACCGAATCCTGCTTGTCATGGCTACAGGCACAGGGAAAACCTATACAGCCTTTCAAATTATCTATAGGCTTTGGAAGTCCAGGGCTAAAAAGAGAATCTTATTTTTAGCCGATAGGAATATTTTAGTAGACCAGACTATGGCAAATGATTTTAAATATTTCGGCGATAAAATGACGAAAATCACCAACAGAAAAATAGACAAGGCCCATGAAATTTATTTAGCACTATATCAAGGAATTTCAGGGGAAGATGAATTTAAAAATGTATATAAGCAGTTCTCACCAGAGTTTTTTGATTTAGTCATAATAGATGAAGCTGTTATACTTGGACTAAATTAGAAAACCTTTTAAACACAAGGGTTTCACTGATTTAGTCCAATTTTTTTATGCCCAAAAAGGCAAATAACAGCAGTTTTGAGGAGGTTAAGATACGAAT